>ERZ1034949.1273-NODE-1273-length-12060-cov-8.139192_pt1 | contig 12060 bp, 9 predicted proteins | sample MGYA00520590_ERZ1034949 | MGnify/ENA primary metagenome ERZ1034949 (study PRJEB33766, sample SAMN09781752) | gut metagenome | biome: gut microbiome | host: Homo sapiens | place: Madagascar | study: EMG produced TPA metagenomics assembly of the PRJNA485056 data... | reverse complement strand
CCGGCTTGACGGCGGCACGGTCGTAGGTGAACAGCCCGTTCACCTCGTCCTCCACGTCGGTGAGCTGGGTGTACACCAGCGCCGAGAGGCCTTTTTCCAGCTGAGGCAGCACGGTTTTCAGCTGCAGCTTTTTGTAGCGGGCGGTCAGCTCCTGCCGGTCTTTGGCGGTGCCGTAGCCGTAGGTCTTGTGGGGCGGCTCGTGGCCGGGCATGGGCCAGGCAATGCCGCCGTATTCGCTGAGGGCCACCGTGCGCTTCTGCGGGCGGATGCGCAGCGGATAGAAATAATTGTGCAGGGAGTGCACATCGCCCCCGCCCTGATCGAACCAGCCGCTGGCCTCGTCCACCAGACGGGTGCCGTCCAGCGCCCGGAGGGCCTGCACGGCTTTTCCTGCATCGAACTGCCCCCACCCTTCGTTGAAGGGCACCCAGCAGGCAATGCAGGGGTGGCACTGCAGCGCCTGCACCGTATCGGCCAGCTCGTGGGCGTACTCCTCCCGGCCGGCCGGTTTTGCCCGGCTCAGCAGGCTGTAGGCAGCCTTCCCGTCCGGGAAGCGGCGCAGCAGCGGCTGCAGCACATTGGTCAGGTAGGTGACGAACCACAAATTATAGGCGCTGCCGCCGTTGACGATGTCCTGCCAGACGATCAGGCCCAGACGGTCGCAGTGGTAATACCAGCGCTGCGGCTCGATCTTGGCGTGCTTGCGCAGCAGGTTGAAGCCCAGCGCTTTCACCTCGCTGAGCTCCCGCTCCACGGCTTCGTCCGAGGGCGGCGTATACAGGCCCTCCGGCCAGTAGCCCTGATCCAGCAGGCCGTTGAGCAGGATGGGCTTGTCGTTCAGGCAGAAGCGCAGCACCCCGTGGGCGTCCGGTGCACAGCTCCACTTGCGCAGGGCAAAGTAACTGTGCACCGTGTCGAGCCCGGCTTCCTCCCCCTGGTTGGTGCCCACCGTCAGGTCGTAAAGGAAGGGCGTGTCCGGGCTCCAGGGGAAGAAATGCTCTTCCGGGATGTTCAGGGTCACTTCGCCGTCCCGGTCGGCCTCGTCGCTGCCCCAGTCCTCGGCGATGGTCACGCCCCCGGCCCGCACCATGGCCCACAGGTTGACCGCACCGCCGGGCTTTGCCGTGTGCACTCGCACCGTCACCGTGCGGGCGTCGTAGTCCGGGGTGACAGTCAGGGTCTGGATGTAGTTGTCCGGCACCCGCTCCAGCCAGACGGTCTGCCAGATGCCGCTCTGGGCCGGGTAGAACATCCCGCCGGGTTTCAACGTCTGTTTGCCCCGGGCCTGGGTGCCGTGGCCGGTGGGGTCCTGCACGGCCACCCACAGGCTGTTGCGGCCGGTGCCGTTGAGCAGGTCGGTAATGTCCAGTGTGAAGGGCCAGTAGCCGCCCCGGTGGCCGCCTGCCAGATGCCCGTTCACCTGCACGGCGCAGGCATAATCCACGGCCCCGAAGTGCAGCAGCACCCGGCCGCCCTCCCCCGCCGGCGGGGCGAACAGGCGGTGGTAGTGCAGCCACTGCCCCGGCTGCAGAGTGCGGTTCACGCCGGAGGCCGGGGCTTCCGGCGAGTAGGGCACCCGGATGGTGCCCTGCCAGGCCGCAGGGTATTCGGCCGTCTGGGTGATGGCATACTGCCACGGGCCGTTCAGGATCTCACAGCTATCCCGGCGCAGAGCCGGGCGGGGATATTCTGCCAGAGGATGCATCCGCTCACCGCCTTTTGTTTGTTGGCTCCATTCTAGCACAGGGCGGGTGGTTTGTATAGCCGGAGGATGCTTTTTCACGCGAGGGGTCGCGGCGGGCAGCGGCGCACAAAAAGAGTATTAGCTGCCTTGCCCTCTCCGTCATTGCATTCGCAATGCCACCTCTCCCAAAGGGAGAGGCAAGAGCCTTACCGCAACGCTTCTTGGCTCTCCCTTTGGGAGAGCTGGACGCGAAGCGGCCTGAGAGGGCGAGCACACCAAAAGAAAAAGCATCTGCAACAAATCTCACTGATTCCTTCAGAACCAGGAATAAAATGTTGCAGATGCCTTTATTATTTACGCTAACGCTGCGTAACTCTTATGTTATCGTCTCAGTCCACCAGCAGGATGCAGGCGGTGCTGCCGTTGAAGGCGGCATCAAAGTTCACGGTGCCGTTCTCCACGGTGAAGCCCACGTTCTGCTTCTCGCCGTTGGCGGTGTTCACGCGGGTAAGGGTGTGCTCGAAGCCGGTGCCCTCGGTATCGCCCAGCGCAGCCTTGAGCTGTGCCAGAGAAACATGGATCTTCTGGGTGCCGAACATCCGCACGGCCTGACCATCATTGTTCAGGAAGGCAACGGTGATCACCTTCTGGCCGGTGGGCAGGGTGCCGACGCGCACCACCAAATGTACGCCGATGGTGGAAGCGTTGACGTCTGCATTGGCTTCTGCCGCTGCCAGCTTGGGCTGGCCATTGACCTTGCCGCACACAGCGCAGACCTTTGCGCCGTCCACAGTGTGCAGGTCGCAGCCTGCGGTGGCAACTGCAGTGCGGGTATCGGTCACATCGCAGCGGTCACACTTGGCAGTCTCGGTGCCGTCGCTGCCACAGGTGGCATCGCCGTTGTAAACGTAGTTGGTGAAGCTGTGGCCCAGTGCAGGGACATCCTGCCGGGTAGTAGTTTCGCTTGCCGTGCCGCAGGTGGCGGTGTAGGTGGTGGTGCCCTTCTCAGTGCAGGTGGCCGGGGTGGTCACCTCGGCGGTGCAGACCACGTTTTCCGTAGTGGTCACATCGCAGCGGATGCACTTGATGGTTGCAGTTGCGCTCTTGCCGTCAGGGCTGAAGGTAAACGTCACATGGTCGTTGTCCAGCTCGGTGAAATCATGACCCAGCGCAGGAATAATAGTGGTTTCCTGAAGACCGCCGAACTCAAAAGACACCTCATGAAGCAGTCTGCCCGTGTCTGTGCAGGTTGCAGGTTTGGTGACCTTTTCCACAGCAGTCAGGGTCTGCGATTTGAAGTGGCCCTCGCTGTCCACACTGCAGCCCTCGTTATCGCACTCCCAAGTCAGGGTCGCAGTCTTGTAGGTGCTGTCATCCCAATGGAGATCGTAGTTATTGTAGCTGTGGCCCAGCGCAGGGAGCTTGATGTCCTTCACTTCCGTTGCCAATACCACGCCGTTGATGCTGGCAGAGATGTAATGTCTTTCCACGCCGTCCTTCAGGCAGGTGGGTTCCTTGACTACCTTCACAACTGCATCCACGTCTTCGTACTTGAAGTGACCCTTGTCGCCCGGATAACACTGGGAGCATTCGTATGTAACCCGGCCCTTCATAAAGTCCGTGCCGATCCATTCCACCGTTGCACTGTTGTAGTCGTGGTCAGCCATTGCAACATCCTGCCGGGTAGTGGTTTCGCTTGCCGTGCCGCAGGTAGCGGTGTAGGTGGTGGTGCCCATCTTGGTGCAGGTGGCCGGGGTGGTCACCTTGGCGGTGCAGGTCACAGTTTCCGTAGTGGTCGCATCGCAGTGGGCACACCGGATGGTAGCAACGGCGGTCTTGCCGTCCGCTGCAAAGGCAAAGGTCACATGGTCTGCGTCCGTCTTGGTAAAGTCATGGTCCGTCGTTCCCGGGTGCACAAGTGCGCTTTCCTCCGTTCTGCCGCCGGCACTTGCAACCCAGTAGCCTTCACCCTTTTCTACGCAGGTGGCTTTTTTCAATTCCACATACGTCAGGTCGGTGACTTCCTCTTCTTTGGTCTGGCCGCACCGTGTACACTCATAGATCGCCACTGCCGTTGGCTCATATCCTAGATCGCTCAGCCCGTCAAATCTGATACTCTTCGGCTTGGCGGGATAATTATGCTCCAGTTTAGGTACCTCCACTGTTATTTTTTCTGTGCGACTTAGGCCATTAGGAGCATCCCAAAAATGCACCGTTGCCGTGTAAAGGATCTGGCCATCCTTTGTGCAGGTCGGCGATTTCTCACTCTTCGTGCTATCCACGGTAACACTTTTTTCGTGACCATTTTTTTCAACCCTATAATTGAATGTGGCGGTCGCATAATCACTGCTCCACGAACATCCTATGTACTCCCAGTCCGTCGGCAAATCCAAAATCGCATTTGCGCCATACATATCGACGCTGGCAGCCGCTGCCGGTTCAGCGTCTGGCTGCTCTGCCGCAAAGCTGAGCGGAGTCAGATTTGTGGCCAGCACCGCCAGTGCCATGCCCGCTGCGAAAAGTTGCTTGACTTTTCTTCGCATCATTTGTTCCTCCCTGAAAGAGGGCCTTTTCGTTGGAAAAGACCAGTTTACCTGCCGCCGGGTCCCATTCCCCGCAGCAGCCTTACGGGATAAGTCTAACACACTTACCCCCCCCCCACAATTGGGAAAGCATCCAAATTTATCCCGGAAATTCTGGTAATAAGTTCCATGCTTTTCGCGACGTGCCACAAGACCGCATAAAAAAACTGCCGTGCCCAGAGGCACAGCAGCCTTTTGTTGTTTTTTCTGAGAAAACCGGGTCAGGGCGCTTATTCGTCGTCCTCTTCTTCGTCGTCCTCATCGTCATCGTCCGACTTCGGCTTGTAGAAGATGCCGCTCAGGAAGATGCTGATGAAGTACAGCAGCACCATGGGGCCTGCCACCATGCACTGGGACACGATGTCCGGCGGAGTGACCACGGCAGCAATGAGGAAGATGATCACGATGGCAACACCGCGCACCTGCTTGAGGAGCGTGGGGTTGATGATGCCCATCTTGGACAGGATGATCGTGATCAGCGGCATTTCAAACACACAGCCGAAGATGATGAACATCGTAAGGCAGAGGTTGACGTAGCTCTCGATACTGGTGGTAGTCTGGATGTACTCGGCACCGTTGATGCCGGTGCTGAGGAACCGCAGCATGAACGGCATCATGAGCTTGTAAGCAAACAGCACGCCCACGCAGAACAATGCCAGGCCCAGCACCATGACCATCTTGAAGAAAAAGCTCTCGCTCTTTTTCAGGCCCGGCTTTGCAAAGGCGTAGATGTGGTAGAATGCCACCGGCACCGTGACGATCACACCGGCCAGAATGGACACGCGGAAGTACTGCATCAGCTTTTCCTGCGGTGCAATGGACACGAACTGATAGTAATCGCGGCCCATGGCAGTGAGCAGGTCGATCAGGCGGTCTGCATAAGCCAGCGAGACCACAACACCCACCACAAACACCACTGCGCAGATGATGAGCCGGTTCCGCAGTTCCTTCAGATGGCCGGTCAGCGTCATGCTGCCGTCATCTTCCATGACCTCGGCTTTCTTTTTGCGCTTCATGTTCGTAGCCACAATTACTCCTCGTCTTCGTCCTTCTTCTTAGAAGCCTTCTTCTCGGTCTTTTCCTCGGCATCGTCGTCGTCATTGGCGTCCTCGTCCATGCCCTTCTTGAAGCCATTGATGGTCTTGCCGAACATCTTGCCCAGCTTCGGCAGGTTCTTGGGTCCAAAGATCAGCAGTGCAACAGCCAGGATGATCAGCAGTTCGTTGGTACCAATACGCATAATAAAAATCTCCTTTTTACTTTGCCGCGCCGCGTGGCGGGCTTATTGCTTGATGTATGACAACCGCGGGCGCGGTGTATCCAAACTTAAACGGTGGTTTCCTCTGCCGGGGCAGCCTCGGCAGCTTCCGAGGCCGCTTCCGCAGCCGGAGCTTCGGGTGCGGGTGCGGGGGCGGTTTCTTCCTGCACAGGGGCAGTCTCGGGCTTCTCTTCGGCCGGGGCCTCAACCTTTTCGGCGGCAGGCTCGGCGGCGGGAGCAGCGTTCTCCTCCGGCAGCTCCTCCACCGGCTCCTCGGCGGTCAGGTCGGTGACCTCTTCCTCCGCAGCCTTCTTGGCGGCCTCTTCCTTGCTGGTCTTGCCGATGCCGGTAAAGCCCTTGGTCACGTCCTTCACGCTGTTGTCGATGTCCTTCTTGATATCGGTCAGCGGAGCGACAGCTTCCTTGAGGGGAGCCTGGATCTCGTTCAGCGGCTCCACCACGTTCTTCTGGATCTCTTCGGATGCAGCGCCGGTGTACTTCTTCAGCTCACGCAGCATCTTACCGATCTTCTTTGCGTAGACGGGCAGCTGATCCGGGCCGATGAACACGAACGCCACGATGACGACCACGACGAGTTCCCAAAAACCAATTTTCATAATGATCCAATTCCTTTCCTGTGCCGGTGTGGGTGTGCAGCCCTGCTTGGTGCAAAAATGTGCCGCAGCCTTTTTGCCCGCTGCCTTTTTTGCCCAGACCTGCGTGGGTTCGGCGCCGTTTGCGCCTTTGCTGCCACACTTATACCGAAATTTGGTGGACTGAATATGAATTTATTTTGAACATTTTGTGAACTAGACAGTCTGCGCACCGTTTTTGTAAACGAACAGTAATTTAATTTGAAAATATGCTATTCAGGAAATCGCATTTTCTCTTGCTTTTCCGCAGCCTGCATGTTATAGTGGTCTGCAGAACGCCCCGGCGGGCGAAATTTGCGGCAGCAGAAACGGAACGTGAATCCTATGATCAGTCTGATCCTTGCAGGAAAGATCTTCTCGCTTTTTCTGATTATGTTTATGGGCTATGCAGTGGTGCACTGGGGCCTGCTGCACGCCGAGGACAGCAAGACCCTCTCGCTGATCTCGCTGTACCTGATCTCGCCCTGTGTGATCATCTCGGCCTTTCAGGTGCAGTACACCCCGGATGTGCTGCACGGGCTGCTGCTGGCGCTGGCGGCGGCGGTTCTGCTGCACGTCGGCATCATCGTGGTGGTGAACCTGCTGGGCCACGCACTGCATCTGGACGCCGTGGAAAAAGCCTCCATGATCTACTCCAACGCCGGCAACCTGATCATTCCCATCGTGACGGCGGTGCTGGGCAAGGAATGGGTGATCTACTCCAGTGCTTTCCTGTCGGTACAGCTGTTTTTGCTGTGGAGCCACGCCAAGAGCATGCTCTGCGGCGAAAAGAGCTTTGAGCTGAAAAAGGTGCTCACCAACATCAACATGATCGCCATTCTGGCGGGTGCCGCCCTGTTTCTGCTGCACATCCAGCTGCCGGCTGTCATCGAGGATTCGCTGGACATGGTGGGCAGTGCCATCGGCCCCATCTCCATGATCATCCTGGGCATGCTGATGGCGGGCATGAACTTCAAAAAGATCCTGGGCTACCGTCGGCTGTGGCTGGTCACGGCCCTGCGGCTGGTGGGCATCCCGCTGGCAGCTGTGGCCCTGCTCAAGCTCAGCGGCCTGGCCCATCTGGTGCCGGACGGCCAGACCATCCTGCTGGTGAGCCTGCTGGCCACCTGCACCCCCTCGGCTTCCACCATCACCCAGATGGCGCAGATCTACGGCAAGGATGCCGACTACGCCAGCGCCATCAATGTGGTGACCACCCTGCTGTGTATCTTCACCATGCCGCTGATGGTGGCCCTGTACCAGCTATAAGTCCCCGCCCTGTTATACAGAACGTCCCCGTGCTCCGAAGAGTACGGGGACGTTCTTTGTTTCTGCCGTCCGGCGGTTTATACGGTCAGGGTCCGGTCCTGTGCCGGGTCCCAGTACACCAGCTCCACCCGGCTGCCCTTCTCCAGAGGCTTGTGGGGCTTTTCGGCGCTCCAGCAGCGCTCCAGCAGACCAGCTGCGTCGGCATCCGGGCCGGGCTTTTCCGTGCAGAGGGCCGTGCCCTGCCAGCCGTCCTCGGTGTACAGGCTCAGTGCCCCGGCACTGCCTGCCAGAACAGCCTGCACGTCCTGGGTCATCTGCGCATAACCCTCCTCGGTGGCCGGGTACTCCCCATGCCACTTTTCAAAAAAGACGGAAAACTCGCCGCACAGTTCAATGAGCAGATCCTCCTCGCTGTGCGGGTTCTTCACCACAAAAGCGACATCCTCGTTTTCCATATAGTCAAAATCATCTTCCGCGCTGGTGTGCACGGTCACCTGCTGGCCGCTCAGCAGCATCAGCAGCTCCCCCTGCTTTTCGGTGGGGTCAAAATCGCCCTGCGGGCTGTTCCAATCGGTGATCATCGGTGTTCCTCCATTTATAAAGTGTGCGGGCGTTTTTTCCCGCCGAATGATCCGTTCAATCCTTTTCCCCACTGCCGCCTGCGGGCATTGCCGCTGCGGCGCGGGCTTTCAGCTCGTTTTTGGCACAGTAGAGCGCACGGTCGGCGCGGTCTTTCACCGTAACCACGTCCTCCCCGGAAAAGACAGCAGAGCCAAGGGAGAGCGTCGGCAAAAGGGTGATCTCTTTGCGCCGCTCTGCCAGCAGAGATTGCAGCGCCGCTGCGCAGCGGGCTTCATCTGCCTCATCCCTCAGCAGCACGCAGAACTCATCGCCGCCGATACGGTAACAGTACCCGCAGCGGGCATAGGCTTTTTTGATGCAGTCTGCGATCTCGGCAAGGCAGACATCTCCCTGCAAATGGCCGTAGCGGTCGTTGATCTGTTTGAAGCTGTCCACATCGAACACCACCAGCACCCCGCCGCTGCGGCGCATCTCGGCGGTGCGGTTCAGGTAGCTGTTCTGGTTCAAAAGTCCGGTCAGGGCGTCCAGCTGGTTCCACATCTCGCTGCAATAGATATAATACAACACCGACAGCAGGGTGACGCACAGCCATGTGACGTGCAGCGATGGCAGCGCGATCTGGATCACGGTCTCCGCACCCAGAAACAGGGTCAGCGGGTAGATCAGCGTGCGGCTGCGGTTCTGAAAAGCCGCTGCCGTGCGCACCGTAGCCACCATAAGGTACAACATGGCGGCATAGTACATCGCCACATAAATATAGAAGTATTCTCCCCGGGCGTAGAGGTTCTCCCTGCTCACCGAGAATACCAGCCCATAGGGCAGTGTTGCCGCCAGAAAAAGCAGATACGCACCCTCGCAGCAGACCGCCGCCTTGAACCCGCGCCGGATAATGGATTTTTTGTCCAGCACATATACCAGACACAGTGCCACCGCCGGTGTCAGCCCAAAGCCCAGATAGTTAGACAAAATGTTCAGCCAGCGGCAGCCCGTCGGTGCGCCGTCCACCACGATGGTGATGACTTCCAGCACCGAGATGCACGCAATGAGCGCAAAAGCCAGAAGGAACCCGCGCTTCTGCTTTTTGTTCAAAGATTCGCTCAGCTTTGTAAGAAGGCTCATAAAGCCAAGCACAAAAAGATCAATGGTCGTTAAAATAAAAAAATAGCTATCCATTGCAATCGATACCGTTCTGTGAACTGACACCCCGGACGGGGCAGATACTATATTATTGTATCACTCCGCAGCACTTTTCTCAACCGGGAACTGCGGATTTACCCTCGCAGTCCATTTGCAGAAAAAATTGCAAAATGTTCTTGTCCCTGCATAAAAATCCCCCGGCAGACGGGATGCTCTTAAAACACTTCAGCGCCTCCCGGATGGCCTTTTGCCGTGGATATCCGGTTTGGACAAAGCACATACCGTTTCGATATGCTCGCTGTGCGGGAACATATCCACCGGGGTGCTGCTCTCCACGCGGTAACCCTTTTTCGTCAGCAGGGCGAGGTCACGGGCCAGCGTTTCCGGGTTGCAGCTGACGTAGACCACCCGCTTCGGAGCCATGCGGGCCACGCTCTCGATAAACTGCGGGGTGGAGCCCTCCCGCGGCGGGTCCATGAAGATCACGTCCGCGCGCTCCCCGGCAGCGGCCGCTTCGCTGATCCAGCGGGTGGCGTCGGCGGCAAAGAAGCGGGCATTCTTCACGCCGTTGTGCTTTGCGTTGCCGATGGCATCCTGCACAGCGTCGCGGTTCAGCTCCACACCCACCACCTGCTTTGCGTGGTCGGCAGCCGTCAGGCCGATCGTACCGATGCCGCAGTAGGCGTCCAGCACCACTTCTTTCCCGGTGAGATGCGCCGCTTCCACAGCCAGACCGTACAGCACCTCGGTCTGGCTGTGGTTGATCTGGTAAAAGCTGCGGGGGCTGAGGGCATAGGTCTTGCCGCAGAGGGTATCCAGAATATACCCCTTGCCATACAGCACCTTTTCCGCATCACCCAGCACGACGCTGGTCTTGCGGGGGTTCACGTTCTGCACCACGGTGGTCACGGTCACGCCCCGCTTCTCGGCTTCTGCCAGCAGGGCCCGCACGAAGTTCTTGGCTCCGGGCAGCACGGCCTGCGCAGTGACCAGCACCACCATCACCTGCCCGGTGGCCACGCCCCGGCGCAGCAGGCAGTGGCGCACAAGCCCGGTGCCCTTGTCCTCATTGTAGGGCTGGTAACGGCAGGCGATGGCCGCCGCCCGCACGGCCTCCATGGTCTTGTCCAGCACTTCGTCCTGCAGCAGGCAGCGTTCCACCGGCAGCACCTTGTGACTGTTCGCTGCGTAGATGCCGGAGGTGAGTTTTCCACCCCAGCCGGTGGTGAAGGTGGAGATCACCTTGTTGCGGTAATGGTAAGGGTTTTCCATGCCGCGGATGGCGTTCACCGGGCCGTATTTGCCCAGCAGCTTTTTCACGGCGGCTTCCTTCTGCTTCAATTGTTCGGCATAGTCCAGCCCCAGCAGCGGGCAGCCGCCGCAGTTCTTGGCTCTCAGCTTGCAATCCATCTTTCTCTCTCCTTTTACCCGTAGGGGTCATACAGATCGTATTCTTCCGCTTCCAGGTGCTTTTCCTCCAGCACCTTCATGGCCTGTTCCAGTTCGCTCTGCCCGCAGCCGCTCTCGCTGACCAGCGCCCGCACGGCTGCGGCAAGGTCCCCGCCAAAGAGGGTGTCCAGCCGCTGGCGCATGCTCCACACACCGTAGGCACGCTGGGTGACCGTGGCCGCATAAATGTTGTGGTTGCCCTGCTTTCCGCTTTTCACCCAGCCTTTTTCTTCCAGCCGGTACAGAAAATTGAGCACCGTGGCCGGGGCCCAGCCTTTACCGCGGAGTTTTTCGTCAATATCCCGCCGGGTGGCGGGTTCCCGGCAGGCCCATACCGCCAGCATGACCTGCTCCTCGGCCGCCGACAGCGGCCGCAGCCGGTCCGGGAGTCCGTACATCTGCGCAGCCCCTCCTTTCGCGTTTTTCTTTTACATTTGTCTCTGTTGTTCCATTATACCGGGTTTTGTCGGAAAAGGCAAGAGGCAGAAATCCCGATGAAATCAGGCTATTTCAGCCTGTTTTTACAGTTGTCTCTGTTTTTGTCTTTGCTTGGCGCACATTTGTGTGCTTTGTGCCTGCACAGGGGCTTTTCCGGCAGTATCTTTGTGCAAAGATGCTCTTGTTTTCGTGCCCGCAAAACCGGTATACTACGGCTACGGAAATGATCCAGAAGGCATCGCAAAACAGTCGATACTTCGTGATACAGGAAAGGGAGAGTTCATTATGGCACGAGTATACAACTTCAGCGCAGGCCCCAGCATGCTGCCCGAGAAGGTCCTCCGGCAGGCACAGGCAGAGCTGCTGGAATACGGCGACAGCGGCCAGAGCGTGATGGAGATGAGCCACCGCAGCAAGTGGTTCGACGCCATCATCAAGGACACTGAGGCCACCCTGCGCCGCGTGATGAACATCCCCGACAACTACAAGGTGGGCTTCTTCCAGGGCGGTGCCACCCAGCAGTTTGCCATGGTGCCGCTGAACTTTATGACCACCGGCAAGGCGGACTACATCGTCACCGGCAACTTCTCCAACCTGGCCGCCAAGGAAGCCGCCAAGTTCGGCGAGGCCAACATCGTGGCCTCCAGCAAGGACAAGAACTTCACCTACATCCCGGATGTGAACGCCATCCCTTACAATAAGGATGCCAGCTATATCCACATCTGCCAGAACAACACCATCTTCGGCACCCAGTACGTCGAGGTGCCCCAGGTGGAAGGCGTGCCGCTGGTGGCGGACATGAGCTCCATGATCCTCTCGAAGCCCGTGGATGTGACCAAGTACGGCTGCATCTACTTCGGTGTGCAGAAGAACGTGGCCCCCGCCGGCATGGCCATTGCCATCGTCCGGGACGACCTGCTGGGCCATGCCGCCGACAATGTGCCCACCATGATGAATTACACCACCCTGCTGAACAAGGACAGCATGTACAACACCCCGCCGTGCTGGTGCATCTACATGACCGGTCTG
>ERZ1034949.1272-NODE-1272-length-12064-cov-8.633858_pt1 | contig 12064 bp, 5 predicted proteins | sample MGYA00520590_ERZ1034949 | MGnify/ENA primary metagenome ERZ1034949 (study PRJEB33766, sample SAMN09781752) | gut metagenome | biome: gut microbiome | host: Homo sapiens | place: Madagascar | study: EMG produced TPA metagenomics assembly of the PRJNA485056 data... | reverse complement strand
AGCCCACGATGATCAGAGCCGGAGCCGTTGCAAAGCTGGGGATGGTCAGGAACAGCGGGCTGAAGATGGTAGCCAGCAGGAACAGCACACCGGTGGTCATGCTGGTCAGGCCGGTGCGGCCGCCCTCGGTCACACCGGAAGCGCTCTCCACAAAGGTGGTGGTGGTGGAAGTACCCAGCACAGCACCGGCGCAGGTGGCGATGGAGTCTGCCATCAGAGCACCCTTGATGCGGGGCAGCTTGCCGTCCTCGTCCAGCATGTCGGCCTTGGATGCCACGCCGATCAGGGTGCCCAGGGTGTCAAACAGGTCCACGAACAGGAAGGAGAACATGACGGCAAAGAAGTTCAGGAAGTCAAAGTGGGAGAAATCCGTCTTGAACACCTGACCAAAGGTCTTGCCCAGAGCCGAGAAGTCAAAGCTGACAAAAGCGGTGGGGATCACGCTGTACATGCCCGCATCCGCATTGGGCACATAGATGCCGGTGACCTCGCAGAGGATGCCCAGCACCCAGGTGATCAGGATGCCGTACAGGATGCCGCCCTTGACCTTCTTGACCAGCAGGATGGCGGTGATGACCACGCCCAGCAGAGCGAGGATAGCGCCCATGCCAACGCTGTGGAAGGTCTCGCCCTTGAAGTGCTGATAAGTGACCAGAGTAGAGTCGCTGTTGACGATCAGCTTGGCGTTCTGCAGGCCGACAAAGGCCACGAACAGGCCGATGCCCACGCTGACCGCGCTCTTCAGGGTCATGGGGATGGCGTTGAAGATGCCCTCACGCACATTGGTCAGGGACAGCACGATGAAGATGATGCCCTCCACAAACACGGCCATCAGGGCCAGCTGCCAGCTGTAGCCCATGGTCAGCACGACCGTGTAGGAGAAATATGCGTTCAGGCCCATGCCGGGGGCCAGAGCAAACGGGTAGTTGGCCAGCAGAGCCATCAGGGCCGTGCCCACAAAGGATGCCAGTGCGGTGGCGATCAGCACAGCCTCCGAGTCCATGCCGGAAGCCGACAAGATGTTGGGGTTGACCGCAAGGATGTAGGCCATGGTCATGAAGGTGGTGATACCTGCCATGATCTCGGTCTTTACATCGGTGTGGTTTTCCTTCAGATGAAAGACATTTTCTAACATGAAAAAACCTCCGTTCTTTGGTTGCTTCTGCCGGTTGCGGCGGCAGAAGAGGAACAGGTTTCATTTTAGCACGAATCGTCACAGAATGTCCACAGCTCAGAAACAAAATAATGCGTTTTGGGAAGTTTTTGTCGAAAGAGTACGACTTTATAGGTTGTGCTGTGCAACAATTTTCCATGCAAAGAGGACGTTTTTCCTGTTTTTAAAAACAACATGACCCCCGGCAGCGTACAGCTTCCGGGGGTCTTAACGTTCTGCTCTGCGCTTACAGATGCAGCACGATCTTTGCAACATTGAAGTAGATCAGCAGTGTGGTGGCATCCACGATGGTGGTGATCAGCGGCGACGCCATCACGGCCGGGTCCACATGCAGTTTTTCTGCCGCCACGGGCAGCAGTCCGCCGATGAGCTGCGACAGCAGGATGGTGCAGATCAGGGTCAGGCACACCACCAGCGCCACCGGGGCGGTCACCTTGTCGAACAGCAGCAGTTTTGCAAAGTTGCACACCGCCAGCGTTGCGCCGCACAGCAGGGCCACCCGGCTCTCCCTCCACAGGATGCGGGGCAGGTCGTGGGGCTGGATCTCGCCCACCGCCATGCCGCGGATGATGGTGGAGGTGCTCTGACTGCCCGCGTTGCCGCCGGCATCGGTCAGCATGGGGATGTACGCCGTCAGCACGGTCACGGCGGCCAGTGCGTCCTCATACCCCCGGATGACCAGACTGGAGAAGGTGGCGCTGATCATCAAAAACAGCAGCCAGGGCGCACGGCTCTTGTACAGGTCCCACATGCTCTGCTTGAAGTAAGGCTTGTCGGAGGGGCCGATGGCGTTCATCTTGGCGATATCCTCGCTGGCCTCGTCCTGCAGGATGCTGATGGCATCGTCAATGGTCACAATGCCCACCAGCCGGTTTTCGGCGTCCACCACCGGAATGGCCAGAAAGCCGTATTTTTCAAACAGGTGGGAAACATCCTCCTGGTCGGTGGTGGTGGTCACACTGACCACATTGGTGTCCATCAGGTCCCTGATGGGTTCTGCGGTGTCCTTGGCCAGCACCAGCGCCCGCAGCGACACCACACCCACCAGCTTGCGGCTGCCGTCGGTCACATAGCAGTTGTTGATGGTCTCCTTGTCAAAGCCGTTCTGGCGGATGGCCTCCATGGCCTGCGCCACCGTCATATCCGGGCGCAGCTCCATCAGCTCGGTGGTCATCACGCCGCCGGCGGAGTCCTCCGGGTACTGGAGCAGTTCGTTGATCATGCGGCGGGTGGCGGGGTCAGCCTGACCCAGAATGCGCTTGACCACATTGGCCGGCATCTCCTCCACAAGGTCGGTCGCATCGTCCACGCACAGCTCGTCCACCACGGCCTTCAGCTCGGTATCGGTCAGGCCGTCGATCAGCTTCTGCTGGGTGGCAGGGGTCAGCTCGGTGAATACATCCGCCGCCAGGTCCTTGGGGCACAGACGGAACAGCACCGGGAGCTTTTCGGCCGGCAGGTCCTCGAATACAGCGGCCAGGTCGGGAGCCGGCAGGGTCTCCATCACATCCCGCAGGCTCTGGTATTTTTTGGCGTCATCCAGATTCGCCAGCATGGTCTTGAGGGTATTGATCGAAATTTCAGACATAAAAAAGCTGCCTCCTTTTTTACCAGGCGGCAGCGGACACTTTCATTTCCGGGGAAGGCAAACACACCGTGCGTTCTCACGCACAGCAGGGCTGTTTTCCGGCTTGCAAAGAGACTGCCGTCTGGTTCTTTGATCGGGGATATAAACTGCCGCTGCTTCCAGCAGGTTCCATGACGACCACCTCGTTTTTCTGTCGTAAAAAGGCACTTTGGCCTTTTCCGCCCATTACTTTACCACGGCCGGAGCCGTTCGTCAACCCCGCCCCGCAAATTTTACAGTTTCTTTGCAGGGCCGCGCGCCTTTGTGCAACTGTACCAACCTCAGCCGTTGTTTTTCGGCAGATTCCACCCTTGTTCCGAAGCCCAAAACCCTCTATGATTATGGTACAGCGTGGCTCTGGGCAGCGGCGGCCCGGAAGCCAAAGCCGCCGCCGACGATGTGAACAAAGACGGCCTGTACAACGCCTTTGTGCACCTCGGCCTGATTTAACACAACCGCTCAACAAGTCAGAATCCCCCTGCCCGTTCCAGCATCTGCCGGGATGGACAGGGGGATTCTGCATGAAGGAGAAAAAGTGAAGAAAAAGATTTTGGAGATGGTATCGCACAAAAGACAGGATACCACCGCCACGGTGATACCCTGCCTTTACTTGCTCCTGTTTACCGTTCTGCGTACTCTCGCTGTAGAACTTGTCGGGGCGAGGCCCCTCCATCTGCTAACGCAGACCGTTCTGTTGCTCAAACACCCCACTGGGGTGTTTGTTGCTGTCGCAAACGCAAACCTCCGATAAACAAAAAACGTACCCGAACCCTCTCTCTTAGAGAGACGGATTCCGGTACGAGCTGTGTGGCAGAGCATTCTCAACGGCACTTGAACCTTCAAATCGCTTGCAGCACTGCGATGCAGAGTGCCAGTGCTTTCCGTAAGGAGTCCTTTCCCCAATCACGTTCATCGTGTTCCAGAACATTCGCAAGAGAATCTGCCGTATAGAGGATCTGCCCGAAAGAAGCACCTCGCTTCCGGGCGCAGGCAGCCAATGCGGCGCACTCCATCTCGACCGTTGTGCATCCTTCCGCCCTGCGATACTTCACCATATCCTGCGTTTCCCGGAAGAAGCCATCCGTTGTCCATGTAATACACTCCCGGAACGGAATTTTCTGCGCAAGAAAAGTCCGCTCGATAGCATCCCGGATATTTTTGTCAAGCTCAATAGAGCGGGATGCGGGAAGATAATGATAAGAGGTCCCCTCGTCCCGTAATGCTTTTACCGGAATGAGAAATTCGTTTTCGGCCAAATTGGTCAGGACGCCGCAGGAACCAGTCGAAATGATTTTCCTACAGCCGCAGGAGATGAGAAAATCCATCAGTTGTGCCGCCGCAGGTGCACCCAAAGGGGCAGCACAAAGACAGAATTCCATGCCATCCTGCTTTATGATATAAACAGGATAATTCCGGGTTATGGTTTCAAACGTTTCTGCAACCGCGGCATTTGCCTCGAAAGCGTAAGCATCCACGGCTTCTCCAAGAAAGGCATAGACGCATTTCTCGGGAAGCTTCAGCTGTTCTGCACCATGATTTGGTTTTATGACCTCTTCCGAGCCGGAATCGTACTCCAGGATCGGCAGTTCGTGTTTTTGAATCATCTTAATTCTTTCAACCCTTTCAGAAATCGACAGCATCCCCGGTAGACATTCCTATGGGTTGGGACCCGCGGAAGCATCTGACGGGTGCCGCCTTACGAGTTGCGTTTGGCGTCAACCAGGGCGCGTTCACCGATGACGCAGTCATCTTCTCTGCTCCCGGAAGCAGAGAAGCGTGTCAGCGGCCAGCAGCCGATGAAGTACTGCATTTCCGGACCCAGTCGTACAAATCGGTCACATTCGGGTGGGTATCGTTGTAATATTGGCCGCAAAGCGAGATGGCATGCTCGAACCATTGTCTGGCGGTCGTGAAATCGCCCCGGGCGAATGCGTTCATTCCATATTGTTTCTCACAGGCGATGATATCGCGGTCGGAGCCGTACTGCCGGTACAACGCAACAGACTGATCCACAAAGCGGTCAGCATCGGCAGTGTCCCCGGTGTTTTGATAATAGGCTGCCAGATCCAGATAGACCTGCGCCAGCCAGCCCTGTCCCTTTCCGGTCCGCACCAGTTTTTCGCGCACAAGCCGTACCTGCTCCAGTGCTGTACGGGCACGTTCCAGATCCTGTGGGTCTCCTGCAAGAATCAGCGCCTTGGCATAGTTCCGAAGGGAAATGGAGGTGAACAGGTTATTGTCACCGTAATAATTCTGCCGGATCTGGTAGCTTTGTTCAAAGAACATTTCTGCCTTTTCAAAATGGTTCTGCTTCTGCTCGATTGCACCGAGTTCGTTCAGAACACTGCAGATTTCTACGGCGTTTTCACCATATGCCTTGCGCAGATAGATGAGAGCTTTCTCGCAGTAGGTTTTTGACAGAGTGTAATCCGCCCGATTGTAGATCTCCACAGCTCGCAGGTAATAAAGCTGCGCGATGTCCTTGTTCGGCACAAGATTCTCGCAGGATGACAGCAGTTCTTCGGCCGCTTCCAAATACGAACTTGCTGCGGTATAATGGCAGGCACTGTGGTGAGTCCAACCATAATACAAGAGAAAATTCAGGAAAAGCGGCGCATTTTTTTCACGAAGCGTTTCGTAAGATGGCATCGTTTCTATTTTCTGAAACAGGGCAAGAGCGTCCGGATAATCGGTCGCATTTCGCAGTGCATTCCCCCACAGTACCATGACTTCGATCTGCTTTTCCGTGTTGCCGCAGGCTTCAAAGCAGGCGCAGGCGTCCCGGTAGGCGGTGATGGTCTTGTCCCATTTTGCCTGCCGGAAAAAGACATAGCCAAGCCGCATCCGGATTTTTCCGGAAAGTTCATCATGCACGGTCTCTGTATCCAGAGAAAGTTCCTCCAAGGCAAGCTGACACCACTTTTCAGAGTCATCCAAACGGACCATCTGGTCTGTGATTTCTGCCGCGGCAAGGCAGGCTTCTGCGGCATGTGTGTGCTTTTGCAGTTTCTGGTAGATGCGGACGGCCATTTTTTCCAGAAGAGCGGCGCTCTCATAGTGGAATTCAGCTTCCTCCGCGCGGGCGCGCTGTGTCAGCATTACAGCATAGGCCTCGTCCGCCAACACGGTCTGCAGCCGGGGATCCCGGGCCTTTTCCAGATAAGGGATGAGATACTTCAGTTCGTAAAGATTCATCGCTTCTTTACAGTCTGCATAGGAAGCATAGCAGCCAGAGAGGATCTCACAGACACCGTCAGCAGCATCGACCATGTATTCATCAGCATCTTCGCGCAGAAGCCATTCCTGAATGGACTTGTGATACAGGCCCAGAGATTCTCTTCCGGAGGACAGAAATGGGCGCAGGGTTTTCATGTGCTGAAGGAATCTGCGTCTGGTCCAGCCGGTAATACGGAAAAAAGTTTCTTCGGGGATACGCTCTTCCGTCACCGTCAGTGCTGCGATGACAGGGTAGTACACCTCTTCATATTCGTCGATTCGAGGAAAGGCCCGGTCAAAATAATGCCGATAAACAAAACTCAGGTCGCCGTTTTCGCCGCTCAGTACATTTTCAAGGGTGAAATGGCCTTTTTTCAGGGAATCAGAGATCATCCGTGCGTACAGAAAGTTTCCGTCGCATTTGCATACGAGCTTTTCGATATCATCGGCAAGCAGAAAAGAGTTCAGTTCGTGCAGGAGATACTGGCGGATGTCGCGGCGGTTTTCGTCCGGGGCATGGTCCATGTGGATAAAGGCAGTGTTCTGAAATGGCATGGTCACGCGGGTATCGCACCGCGACGTGATGACAAAGCGAACCCATCTCGGAAAATGCTCCGCCTCCTGCTGGAACATCTCCGCAAAAGCGTTACGTTTCCGTCCTCCGTCGGTGTCCTCCCGGATCTCATCGACGCCGTCGATCAAGATCAGGATGACCGGGCGCTCGCCGTCGATCATGCTGCGGAGCTGCTGCAGCAGCAAAAAGCGGAATACGCTGTCACCAGAGTCCGTCTTATAACAGGCAGCACCGGTCCTTTGCTGTTCGTCTTTCAGATAGTGGACGATTTGATTCCGGTAATCCGGAATCTTGGAGGCCAGCTGAAAGACAAGGATTCGGCCGATGGAATCTATATTGTTGAAGTTCGGGTTGTCCCATTCGCAGAACAGTACGGAGCCGACCGAGGCGTTGAAGATGAATTCGTGTGCCATGAAGGAGGACTTGCCGATGCCCGGTGCGCCATCGATCAGAAGGGTCTTGGGGGCTTCAGGGTCCTTCAGCCAGTCGGACACTTTTTCGGAGAGCCATTCTCTTCCGCAGAAATATTCCTGCTGCAGGCGATCCTTCTTGGCCGAGGACAAGTCCGGGTGCAGCTGTTCTTTTAGAAAATCCATCTCCGCCGCATAGGTCTCGGTCTCCGGACTTTCGATCACAGCGAGGACCTCATCCAGCTTCTGCTGATACCAGCTGTCGAATGCAGGTGTCCCTTTGATTTCAGCCCAGCAGCTCATGTCGATATACTGGCGATATCCGATGTTAGCGGGTGGGATCACGTCCGATTCCAGCAATACAGTCTGCACCTGCGCACCTTTGACACTGACGGCGATCATCAATTCATCCAGGCACACACCCGGCTTCCGGACGGAATGCTGGCTGGCAAAAGACATCAGGAACTCACTGTCGAGGATTCCTGATGTGATTGATTTTCGCCAATCATCGCCGCTCTTGATCTTGCTTTTGTCGATCCATACTGAATGGTTCCTGCGTTCAAGGTCCGATTTCAGTCGGAGAACAATCTCTTCGTTTTTGTCGTGGCCATAACTGAAAAACAGCTTCATTTTTTTACCTGCTCTGGCATTCAACAATGTCCCGGATGTGTGGGCAGATCTCCGCGTATACAGAAATCTTCTTGTCCATTATAGCATACTGCATCCGGCAAGTCGATAAGAGTTTCTCGCTCAATCTCACCACGTGAAAAAGGCAGGCTGCCACCGTCCCGGTGATCCCCTGCCTTTGTTCATTTTATAGAAAGCGCATCCCTGCAAACATTCCTGATCGTTGGGAACTACAGATCCATCTTTTGGGTGCCGCCTTACGAGTTGCGTTTGCTGATTTTTCCGCCGCCCCTTGGCAGATCCTTGAAAAATCAGAATGCTGCCCCAACAGCTCTTCCCTGTCTCTGCCGCAGGCAGCGGTCGTTGCCGTTGCTTTTCGAGTCCCCGATTCTCCACAAAGAAAAACTTCCGGGCCATCAGCAGCATCCCCGGTAGACATTCCTACGGGTTGGGACCCGCGGGCCAAGCAACAGCCCACTGGGCTGATTACTTACGGTGCTTCGCACCGCCGCCCTGTTCGAGTCCTTGCGTGTGATGCATGATGACTTTTCGTTTTTTAGGACGATGATTCGTTAAATAGACTCGATTTGCTACAGATCTGCTACAAACAGCAAATTTAATCTGCTTTTTTCTTCGCACAAAAGCATTCAAACATCGTTCCTTTCCGACGCTCATATGCTCCTTTATAGTCAAAGTCTGGCGGAGTCGGTTTGAAAGTTTTATCTTCTTTTTGACCACTGTATGCTTTCATTTGGAATTCCCGAAGCTGTTCCAAATCAATAGTTCCAACATGTGCTGTTGCATTACTTCCTCCTTTTATTCTCAGGATGTCCTTATTTTCGGTTTTAGACGGTTTTGTGATTCGGCTGTCTCCATACTTGGAGGTATTCGTCTGGATGCAGTAGCAGTGAATATCTCTACTTAGTGATTCAATTATATTGCTATAATAGTTCACATCCTGATTCCACTCGACTGCGATCAACGCATCAATATAGGATTGAAAAATCGAACGATCTCGAATGGATGTAAGCTCAAAGCAGCAGTACACTGTAAACCAAAATCCGTTCCAGCTATACAACTCATACTTTGCATCACATTCAGCTTCAGAACTTTCTATTCCTTCCATAGCTCTTAGATGTAAGCTTTCAATCATCCTTTTTTCTTCAGGTGCAAAATGATTCTTTGAGTGGTACAGAATCACAGAGTGCCACTGACCTGTCCACTTTTCTTCATACGGAAGAATCACTGCTGTCAGATTATAAACACAGTTATCCTCAATAATATGCTCTACCCCTGTTACAACTGCCAAATGATTTTTTTCGCAAGTTCTAGCCAGCGTTGGCAGCCATTCTTTTGGAGTACACGCTTCCGGCATTACCAACATATCTGCTTTTTCCCGAACAGCAGTATTCACCAGTTCTGCTATCTGCTGATATCTTCGGTAGCTTCTGTTCGGTTTACGCATAACAGCCTGGTCAAAGTTTGAAATGTCCATTTGGATATTGGCAACGGCTACCCTAATCTTTGAAAAGCTCGGCTTTCCGATTTGAAAAACGGGCTGCTTATTGAGTTCACCAGTTTTTATATTTTCTTCTATAAATCTATTATTTGTCCGACCTTCAAATGGAAGTGGGCTATAGTTCAACTGCCAGCATTGTTTGAAAATTTCCTCGATTTTATTCAAATCTTCTAGATCTTTTTTACGAACAAGATCATACATCAATCTTGCGAGCATCAGATCTGCCGGTTTGATAAGGTAGGGGTAATAGATGTATCTCTGATTTATAATCTTGTTTATTTTTTCTTGAAAAGTTTCTGTGCAGGTTTCTTTTTTCAGAAGCTCCACTACATTATCTTCATTGGTCAGATCCTTTTTCTGCGGATTCTCACCACCACAACTCACTAGTTCTGGCCAGATAACACACAGATTTTTATCCAGCATTTTAGCTTTAAAATAACCTTTCGAACGATTCTGTGCCTTTGTCAAAAGTTCTTTCATCTGTTCGCTGAGCAGGCTCTGCGCATCTTCTAACTTCCATTCCTCAAAAGTCTCCCCATCATGAAGTGCCATCGGACGAGCTATGCTGGAAATGAGATGTTCTTGCAGTGCCTCTCGCAATGCATTTGTTACAAATCCGGTATCATCATCCACTCCTTTTATGGCATAACTTGTTTTATCAAGCGTGTCTATGACAAGGGCAATAAACCTAAGTAGTGCCTTATAGGATTTTTTTACAAATAAGATCGCAATTACTCGTTCCCAGAGTGTATAATTTTCAATTATTGTTTTAGGCGTAAATATTTTATGGATGTCACGGACAAAATTATACTCTTCTCCTTTCGTCTTCTCCGAAATCAGTCCATTTATCCTTTGTAACTTCCCCAGATATTTCGAAAGTGCGTATTTATCAACAGCTATATCGTCCACTTCACGAAGTTTATTCACTCCATGGTGGCTTAGTTCAAAAACCTCCGAATAATCGTCCTCCTGAAACACAGCGTCATCTTCCGGCATCCAGCGAAATTCCGATTTGTTTTTTTCAATGCTATTCTTAAAACAAGTGATCAATGCATCCGATTGTCCACGCTGAAAGTAGAACAACTTAATTTTGCTTGCCTGTAATTGGATTTTCGTGGCGCTTCCCAATGGTTTTGTAAACTCTGGCAAAATACAGTAAGTTCCACATTCGTCTTCTTCTTTTTTGAAAACAGCCCTCGCATTCCGGTTTTCTTTACCCGTCCAGCGTGAATTATTTACCGTATAATATTCAAAGGCCTCATAGAATTCCAGTTTACCATCCTGCGCTTTTTGAGCGATTCGGCTTCCCTTTTCCACCTTTTCCACAAGCAATATATCATCTACATACCGTCCATAGTAAAGTGGATTCCATCCGTCCAAAATTGCTGTATCAAATTTTTTCAGACACTCGTTTGCTAAAACCCCCGATGGCAGAAACCCAATTGGTAATATACGGCGAATCCGCTCTTCTCCGCTATGCTCTCTGCTATGCTCTCTGTAGATTTGTGAATATCTTTTGATCACACAGTACACAAAGTCATTTATCCTGCTCAGATATTCTTCATTGTAGTCAGATTTTCCTTTTACCCTAGTAAGAATCTCCTTCATGAATTCCTCTGATACATCCACGGAGTAGTAGTAGCGCTTAAAGTCTAGCGTAAAAATCAGGACATCATCTTGTTGCATACACTTCTGTGCCAAAGTTAATGCCTGATCTCGCCAACTCTCATAATTCTGAAAATACGGTTCAAACAGCGCTGGGGAAAAGGTCGGTTCTTTAGAAAATTCATTATATAGCGTCTTTCGTATACGATTTCCATAGCAATTGGTATAGGATTTATCTAACTGCCATCCTATCATCATAATCCATAGAACGCCAAGAATCATTCCCTCAATCTTCATGTCAATGAAATATTGTATCTCATCAACTTTGACTTGTTTTGCTGGCACTCCACTAATCAAAACGCCTTTTGTTCCGTCCGAACAATTCTTTTCTTCCTTTGTATCCTTAATCTTTTTCGGAAGCAGACGACAGGAAATGCTTTTCAAAATATCTTCTTTTTTCCCTTCCCACTTCGTGCTATCTGACGCTACAAACGCTTGGTGCAAATCCTTCAAGCGTTCCTCTATCGTTATATTGAGAGTGTTTTCCGCTTCCGCAATCCGATCTCTCAAATGGAGGTTTGTCTTGTCATAATACGCAGTTGATTTCAATTTTTTATATGCTTTTTGAAACAAATCATACTTTGGAACGCTATCTTCCATAGATACCTCCTCATTTTTACATCAAAACATTAATTTGTATTTCATGTCGACCATGTTAGCAAGGAATCCAGCTTAAAAATATTACAGTATAATCTTTTAGACGAGTATCCCATAAGCACCAAATTGTGCCATATAAACTTTCCCCTTTATTCAACACCCAATGCTTTGAACACCGCATCCTCTGCGCTACTATAGAAGATCAAATTAAAACTTCCTACCAATTCGGGTGGCACCGTTCCAAGATCAGCGGCGCTTGTAATCGGCAGCAGGACTTTCTTTGCTCCGCTGTCAAGACATACCTGCAAGCTGTTTGCAAGCTCGTCTACCTTTAGAATTGTACCACTGATACTAATTTCACCCAGAACAGCAAGGGTACTGACTGTTGGCCGTCCAAGCGCAATACTGCACAGCGCAATCAGCGTAGGCAATGCTAATTTTCCTGTCATGCCAATACCTTGCAGATCCTGATAATTGATGATGTAGTCTTTAGATGCAGTGCTGATGCCTCCGCTGATGCGTTTTCCATTTGCTTTTAGGAAGTTGAAGGCTGTGTTGGTGGATTCTCTGCAGTCACGGTCACTGCCAAGACCGGTGCGCTCAAACTTTCCGCTGCCCGGCAACATCTGGCTTTCCAACCGGAACACACCGATCA
>ERZ1034949.1264-NODE-1264-length-12124-cov-75.067031_pt1 | contig 12124 bp, 8 predicted proteins | sample MGYA00520590_ERZ1034949 | MGnify/ENA primary metagenome ERZ1034949 (study PRJEB33766, sample SAMN09781752) | gut metagenome | biome: gut microbiome | host: Homo sapiens | place: Madagascar | study: EMG produced TPA metagenomics assembly of the PRJNA485056 data... | reverse complement strand
AGGGAATTGAAAAGCCTACTCCCTTGTTTATTTACTTGATTGTCTTACCCTATTCATCCTTAGGCTTACGTATAACCGCATAGATGATCGAGAGGAAACCAATCAGGGTAACGGTTGGTGCCACTACAATACGGCGAGTACTGAAAATATCAGCATCGAAAGAGTGCTCGTTAGAGCCAGCGCCGCTCATCAGGAGGAAACCGATGATGACAATTGCCATACCAATTGCCAACAAGATGAAGTTCATCTTGTCAAATGCTAAATTCTTCTTATCCATTATATATAATGTTTAATGTGTAATGTTAATGTTTATTTTACAGAAGTTTACTCCTGATCAAATCTTGTACAGGTCTCCCGCCTTCATCTTGAGGAACTTGTTCACCGAGATATTGGCACAGAGAGCCGTAATGATGATACCGAAGAGGAATACCGAACCGCCTGTAATGGCAAGTTCCTGCCAGCCGAGCACATTGACCAGTTCCGGCTCGTGAAGCGACCAGGCATAGAGACATCCGCCGAGGAAACCATCGGCAAGCAAAGCCGCTATCACACCCACCAATACAGCCCTCTTGATGAAAGGCTTACGGATGAAGCCCCAGGATGCACCCACCAGCTTCATGGTATGGATGGAGAATCGGCGGGCATAGATGCCCAGTCTCACCGTATTGTTGATAAGCGAGAACGAGATAAAGGTAAGCAGAGCAGCTACGATAAGAAGGCCGATGCTTATCTTGGTGAGCGAATTGTTCACCTGTTCTATCAAGTCGTGCTGATAACTTACTTCCGTCACGCGCGAGTAGCTTTTCAGCTCCTTGGCTATCCACTTCAGGGAATCATTGTTGGCATAATCCGCCTGTGTCGTGATTTCGATAGATGGCTGGAAAGGGTTCACACCGGCAAATTCGCTAGGATTGGTACCCAGATCGCGGGTAGCCTCCTTCAAAGCCTGTTCCTTGGTGATATAGGTCAGACCTTTCACGTAAGGACGAGCCTTCAAGCGCTTACACATCTGCAAGCCCTCAGGATTGGTAACATCCTGCTCCAGCATCACCTGTACCACCAGGTTCTCCTTGACATAGGAAGAGAGGTTTCTTCCCATCAATACGGAAAAGATGACCAATCCCAACAAAACAAGCACCATGGCGGTGCTGATGCATAAAGTAACAACCTGCAATCCACGATGATTGCGAGGCTTATATTGTTTCTTTCTCATTTCTAAATCTATTTATTTTCAGACCGGAAGGGCGTAATTACCCAAATTGTTTGCAAAGATACACATAAACGAAGAGATAACAAAATAAAATTGCATTTATTTGCATTTATTCAATTAATTATTAAGGGAAGAGAATATCGCTGCATAAGGAACTTGACTCTATTATAGTATGTGATGGATGATGGAATAGATTGATATTACGACTATCCTTAATAGAATTTGTGGATATCATAAGAGGAATTTATTGCTACCATTCATTGAAATTGTTGCTAAGCCTAATGAAAATCTCCGTTCATAAGTTTTGAATCTCCGTTCATAAGTTTTGAACGTACGTTCAGCGATTTTGAATCTGCATTCAAAACTTATGAACGGAGATTTCTATTAGGAATAGAATCTTTTTCCATTAGGGATAGAATCTTTTTCTATTAGGGATAGTTGTATCACCCATGCTATCAAACATTAAAAAGGGCTGACCTCACGGCCAGCCCTTTCAAGATACTGAGTAAAATTCAAATAGGTATGACTTGAATTTTAACTAAACATAATGTAAACCGAAGGATCAAATCCTTCTAAGCAAATTTTACATCTTAGTGATGACACCCTTCTGGGAACTCTCCAGGAACTGGATGATGTTCTGAATCTCCGGACCATCTGGCACCTGATCCTTGATCTGGTTGATGGCATCGAAGAGGGATGTCTGACCATGGAATACCAGTCGGTAGGCATTAGCAATATGCTTGCGAACCTTCTCGGTAACCTGGGCTGCTTCCATGATGATGGTGTTAGGACCTGCATACTTCACAGGCTTTCCACCGGCAATGATATAAGGAGGAATATCCTTAGAGAAGGTAGTACCTGCCTGAATCATCGCCAGGTCGCCTACTCTAGTCTTGGCGTTCTCTACTACAGATGTTGAGTAGATGACACCGTTACCAATCACGCAGTCGCCCGCAATCTTGGTACCATAACCGAATACGCAACCGTTGCCGATTACGGTATCGTGAGAGATATGGGCACCTTCCATCAGGAAGTTGTTGTTGCCCAGAACGGTCTTGCCACCCTTGTGAGTACCACGGTTGATAACCACGTTCTCACGGATGGTATTGTTGTCGCCAATCACTACCTCACTCTCCTCACCGGTAAAGTTGAAATCCTGTGGGAGGGCAGCGATAACGGCTGCCTGGAACACCTTATTGTTATTACCCATGCGAGTACCGTTCATGATGCTCACGAAGGGATAGATGGTACAGTTGTCGCCGATGACCACATCGTCCTCGATATAGGCGAATGGATAGATCTTGCAGTTGTCTCCAATCTTAGCCTTTGGAGAAACCTCTGCCTTTGGACTTATTATACTAGCCATAATAATTTAACATTTAACATTTAACACTAAATATTACTTAGCTCCTCCACCCAATGCATAGTAGAGATTAACCACTGCCTGCATCTTGTAGAAGTCATCAGCTACCTTTGAGAGTTGTACGTTGAGCAGTGAAGACTGTGCCTGGATTACCTCCAGATAAGAACCGCCAGCCTCTGACATCAACTTACGTGTATCCTCTACATTCTTCTCGAGTACGGCAATGCGCTTAGCCTCCACCTTACCCTTCTCGTCAGAATAGTTGTAGAGCACGAGAGCATTACTTACCTCGCTACCAGCCTTCAGCACGGCATTCTGCCAAGTATTGTAAGCCTGCTCATACTGCATCTTAGCCACCTTCAATCCGGCAATGATTCTACCATTCTGGAAGATTGGCTGAACCAATGAACCAACAGCAGAAAGCAACCACTTGCCTGGATTCACGATACCCATACCACCCGAATTGGTGAATGCACCTGTACCAGAGATAGTGATGGATGGATAGAACTTGCTGCGGGCAGTCTCTACGCCATAGAAGCACTGAGCCAGATTCATCTCGGCTGCGTGAACATCGGCACGGTTGTTGAGCAACTGGATGCCTACACCTGTAGAGAAAGTTGTAGGAAGACTCTGGTTCTCCAACTTGCCACGGGCAATGCTATGAGCCTGGTCGCCGATGAGAAGACTCAGTGAGTTCTCTGTCTCGCGAATCTGACGCATCAGGTCGGTCTTCTGAGTCAACACAGCATAGTAGTTGCTCTCGGCAGCCTGAACAGAGGTTCCGCGATAACCAAGCTTGGTATCCTTCAATACCTTCATCATCTCCCAGGTATCCTTGGTCAAGCCTTCCATATGGGTAACCAGCTCCACCTGCTTGTCGAGCATCAACAAGGTATAATACATGTTGGCGATATTGGCGATGAGGTTGGTCTTTACAGATACCTGATAGTCCTGCAACTGGAGCAGAGCCATCTGGGCACCACGCTTCTGAGAGAGCAGGTTGCCGAAGAGGTCAACCATCCAGCTGGCAGTTACAGGCATGCTGTAAGTCTTATTGGCAGCCTGACCATCCCAAGAAGAGATAGTTCCCTGAGGAGAGAAGGTCAAAGATGGGACGAACGCCAACTTGGCACACTTCAACTGCTCTTCTGCCATCTTCACATTCAAAGCCGCATTGAGGAGGTTGACATTATTGTTCAATCCCTTCTCGATAATCGACTGGAGCTGAGGGTCGGTGAAGACGCTGCGCCAAGGGATGTTAGCGAAGGTGGTAGTATCCTTTACAGCCAAAGTATCTGTATCAGAAGCCACATCGCGAACGATACCGCTGGTCTTCACATCCGGACGCTCATACTTTCCGTAGAGAGTCTTGCAGCTGCTCAGAGAGAGCGCTGCGAGACCCAATATGATGATATTTAAATTCTTTTTCATTGTTTCCTTTGAAGTTACATTGCGTTATTACTTCTTCTCGATACCCTTCTGCTGATGAGCGGCATTGGCATACTGCTCCAACTCGGCAGCTACCTCCTCGTTCAACTCATCCTCGAACTTCATTGGAGTCAACTTCTCCTGCAACCACTCAAAGACTGCGAAGAGAGCAGGAACCACGAAGATCTGACAGATAGTACCAATCAACATACCACCTACTGCGGCAGCACCCAAAGTCTGGTTACCATTCTTACCTACACCTGAAGCAAACATCAGAGGTAACAGACCGATAACCATCGCCAGAGAGGTCATCAGGATAGGACGGAGACGGGCACCGGCACCCAGGATAGCTGAGTACTTGATAGCCATACCCGTACGACGACGCTCGAGGGCAAACTGTACAATCAGGATGGCGTTCTTAGCCAACAGACCGATCAACATAATCAACGAAATCTGCATGTAGATATCGTTAGAGTGACCGAAGATATTGGTGAAGATGAACGAACCTGCCAAACCGAATGGGATAGACAATACCACAGACAATGGCAAGATGTAACTCTCGTACTGGGCACTCAAGATGAGGTAAACGAATACGATACAGAGTGCGAAGATCAAACCTGTAGAGTTGCTGGACTCAGCCTCAGAACGGGTCAAACCAGAGTACTCATAGCCGTAACCCTCTGGCAATGTCTCCTTGGCAACCTCAGCAATCGCCTTCATACCGTCACCGGTAGAGTAACCGCTGTTAGGAGTTACAGATACATCCATAGAGGTAAACAGGTTGAAACGTGTGATGTTAGACGGACCATAAATCTTCTTCAAGTTCACGAACTCGCTTACAGGAGACATGGTGCCATCAGCACAACGAACGTAAATCTTGCTCAGATCGTCTGGACGCATACGACTCTCAGGACCAGCCTGAATCATGACACGGTAGAGTTTACCGTAGGCATTGAAGTTAGATGCGTAGAGACCACCGAGGTAACCCTGCATGACAGACAATACTGAAGATGGAGAGATACCAGCCTGCTTGGTCTTGGCAACATCTACATCTACCATATACTGTGGGTAGTTAGGGTTGTACTGAGTCTGGGCGGTCTGAATCTCAGGACGCTTGTTCAACTCAGCCAGGAACTTCTTCACATTATTATAGAACTTGTTCAAGTCACCACCGGTCTTATCCTGCATGGTCATGGTGATACCATTCTGTACAGAGAAACCGGAAATCATAGGTGGAGCGAAGGCAAGAACCTGTGCATCCTTGATGGTAGCAGTCTGCTTGTAGATCATACCCAACACAGAAGTATATTCCATTGGGTTGACAAACAATGCCTCGATACCGCCACCGGTACAAGCCTCCTTGATACGGTGGAAGAATCCACCCGGACGCTCCTCGAATGGCTTCAGCTTCACGATGATGGTACCCTGGTTAGAACCGGCACCACCGATAAAGCTATAGCCCATGATGGCATTACGGGTTGCGATGGCTGGGTTGTTGGCCAGCATCTTATCTACCTGCTTCACTACCTCGGAAGTACGTTCCTGAGAGGTACCAGGAGCTGTAGAGATACAAGCGAAGATAGTACCGGTATCCTCATCTGGCACCAGACCCGTCTTGGTAGTACCCATCAGGGCAACCAAGCCTACGATACTGACAGCCACGAGGCTACCAGCGACAATGCCGTGATTGATAACCCACTTGACACCACCCTTATACTTATTGGTAATCTTATCAAACTGATAGTTGAATCCAGCGTGGAATCGATCCACGAAAGACATATTCTTCTCGTGACCCTCCTCGTGTGGCTTCAGCAACATGGCACAGAGTGCAGGAGACAAAGTCAACGCATTGATGGCCGAAATAACGATAGATACAGCCATGGTTACACCGAACTCACGGTAGAAGTAACCGGAAGTACCACCGATGAATGATACAGGAACGAACACGGCAGACATCACCAATGTAATAGAGATGATGGCGCTGGAAATTTCGTTCATCGCATCGATAGATGCAGTAAGGGCACTCTTGTAACCCTGGTCGAGCTTGGCGTGAACCGCCTCGACCACCACAATGGCATCATCGACCACAATCGCAATAGCCAGCAGCAGGGCTGACAGCGTAAGCAGGTTGATGGAGAATCCGAAGATCCAGAGGAAGAGGAACGTACCGATCAAAGCCACAGGTACGGCAATCATAGGAATCAGCGTAGAACGGAAGTCCTGCAAGAAGATATACACTACGATGAACACCAGTACCAGGGTAATGATCAAGGTGAAGATAACCTCCTCGATAGATGCGAACAAGAACTCGGTAACATCCATCAGGATGACATTCTTCAACCCTGGAGGATAACTTTTCTCCAGTTCATCCAACGTTTTCTTTACGTCGCTTGCAATCTGGGTAGCGTTGGAACCGGCAATCTGCTGAACCATACCCATTACGGCAGGCTGACCATCATTGAGCAGGTTTACATTATACTGCAAACCACCCAACTCAATCTTGGCAACTTCGCCCAGACGGAGCGTCTGACCGGAAGTATTGCTCTTGATGAGGATATTCTCATACTCCATTGGAGTCTTCAAACGACCCTTGTAACGCAAAGTATATTCATACTGCATATCAGAGCTCTCACCAAAGCTACCAGGGGCAGCCTCGATATTCTGCTCTGCCAAAGCCTGAGAAATATCAGAAGGAACCAGTCCGAACTCCTTCATCTTCTCCGGCTTCAACCAGATACGCATAGAGTAGTTACGGGTAGAAGGGCTCTGCACATCACCCACACCATTGATACGCTTCAACTGAGGAACGACGTTGATCAGGGCGTAGTTGGTAACAAACTGGTCGTCGTAACGGCCATCGTCTGTAGTCAGAGCGAACATGATGACGTTAGAACTCTGACGCTTGGTTACGGTGACACCCACCCTGGTAACCTCGGCAGGCAACAGAGACTGCGCCTGAGATACACGGTTCTGTACGTTGACCGCAGCCATATTAGGGTCGGAACCCTGCTTGAAGTAAACAGTGATCTGAGCAAAACCTGAGTTAGACGCAGAAGAGGTCATGTAGGTCATGTTCTCTACACCGTTGATACTCTCTTCCAGAGGAACAACAACAGAGTTCAACACCGTCTGGGCATCTGCACCCGTATAGGTAGCAGTTACCGTGATGGTAGGCGGCGCGATATTCGGATACTGCTCGATAGGCAGCGATACCAAGCCGATGATACCCAGCAAGACGAAGAAGATGGAAACCACCGTCGAAAGTACCGGGCGCTTTATAAAGTTTGTAAATGACATAATTTACTATTTTTCTTTATACCTTATTATATATTACTTCTTTCCACCCATAGCAGTAGCGAAGGCATGAGCATTATCCTGAGACTCACTCAACTTGGCAGCCTCAGCAATCTTCTGATTGTAACGCTCCAGGGTGATAGGCTTGATCTGCTGACCATCGGTCAACTTGGTGATACCCTTCAGCACGATGCGATCTCCAACATGAAGACCAGAAGTTACGATATAGTTCTTGCCATCATCCTGTGGATTGACCTTGATCTCAGAATATTTCACTTTGTTATCCTTGGTTACGATATAAACGAAAATCTTATCCTGAACCTGAGAGCAAGCCTCCTGAGGGATGACGATAGCACTGTTATGATCGTTAGGAACCACGATAGAACCTGCACCACCACTCTTCAGCAACTTCTCTGGGTTAGCGAAGTGAGCGATGAGAGAGATAGAACCGGAAGTAGCATCGATGACACCACTCATCTTAACCACCTTACCTGGGTGATTATAGATAGAACCATCTGCCAACTGCAGTTTAACAGCTGGGAACGCTGCGATGGCTGCCTGAACGCTACCATTGGTCTTAGACATGCTCAAGATCTGAGACTCAGAGAGTGAGAAGAATACCTCCATGGTGCTGATGTTGGAAACGGTTGTCAGAGCCTGACCAGAAGCGCTGACCAAAGCACCCACCTTGAAAGGAAGGCTACCTACAACACCTGCAGAAGGACTGGTAACGGTACACCAAGCCAACTGCTCGCGGGCTGAAACCAATGCTGCCTCTGCCTGAGCTACCTGAGCCTTAGCGGTTGCATAGCTGTTAGCTGCTGTAGAAAGTTCATATTCACCGATAATCTTGCTATCATACAACTTCTTGTTGTTCTGGTAAGTCAACTTTGCTGTGTTAGCCTGAGCCTTGGCTGTATTGACAGCGGCAGCAGCTGAACGGACAGCAGCCTGATAAGTCTCACTATCGATAGAGAACAAAGCCTGACCTGCAGAAACTGTCTGACCCTCATGTACAAAAACCTTTGTAATGAAGCCAGAAACCTTAGGACGTACCTCAACATCCTGAATACCCTTGATGGTAGCAGGATAGGTAGTCTGCAATGCGGCGCTGGAAGTGCCGATAGTAGCCACGGCAAACTCATCATCGCCGAAGTTAGGCAGACCGCCCTTCTTACTTCCACCACATGATGTCAAAGCAGCAAGAACACAAACTGCTGCAACAAACAAAACGTTTTTAATTTTCATACCTATTTTTATCTAATAATTTGTTATTTTTTGTCATACCTTATTATATATACCGCCCTCCGGCGGAAACTGAAACACCGCTTCTAGTTTTAAAAGCGATGCAAAATTACGAATAATAAACGAATAACGGCTCGCAAGGAGCCGTTATTTAACAAAAATTATTCTCTCTTTAAGTTTTCTGTCATATTCATACCCATATCCTGGGACATAGTCAAGCCTTATCCGGATCCATAGTCAAGCCCATATCCTGGGCTTTCTTCATCAGGAGTTCCATCAGCGGCTCGCGCTCGTTAGCCACCTTGTTGTCCAGCACGGCATCCTTGAGATACTGCTTCAGGACGCCTACTTCGCGGCAAGGCTTGAGCTGGAACATCTCCATGATTTCATTGCCGTCGATACATGGCTGGAGCAGTCGCTTGTAGTCACGATCCTGAAGATCAACCAGCTTCTCGCGCACCATCTTGAAGTTATCCAGGAATCGTTGCTTGCGCACCTGGTTCTTGCTGGTGATATCAGCCTCGCAAAGCGTCATCAAGTCGTTGATGTCATCACCGGCATCATTCAGCAGTCGGCGTACGGCGCTATCAGTCACCTCTTCATCCGCTATCACAATCGGACGCATGTGAAGCTCCACCAGTTTCTGTACATACTTCATCTTGGCATCCATCGGCAGTTTCATGCGGCGGAAGATACCTGGAATCATCTTGGCACCGATGATGTTATGGCTGTGGAAAGTCCATCCGATGTTGTTGTCCCATCGCTTGCTCTTCGGTTTGCCGATATCATGGAAGAGGGCAGCCCAGCGGAGCCAGAGGTTATCGCTATGCTTGCATACATTCTCGAGCACCTCCATCGTATGGTCGTAATTGTTCTTGTGGGCTCTTCCGTTACGGGTCTCCACCTTATCCATCGCCACCAGTTCCGGCAGGATGAGATCGAGCAGTCCGGTATCTTTCAGATAATAGAAGCCGCTGCTGGGATGCTTGGAGAGCATGATCTTGTTCATCTCGTCGCAGATACGCTCGCCACTGATAATCTTCAGTCGTTCGGCATTGCGCGAGAGAGCGGCATAAGTCTCATCTTCTATCTGGAAATTGAGCTGGGTAGCAAAACGTACACATCTCATCATACGGAGCGGGTCATCAGAGAAGGTGATATCCGGATCGAGCGGAGTGGCGATGATGCCATCTTCCAGGTCATAGACACCGTCGAAAGGATCAACAAGTTCTCCGAAACGATCCTTGTTCAAGCAGACCGCCATCGCATTGATAGTGAAGTCGCGACGGTTCTGGTCATCCTCCAGGGTTCCATCCTCTACAATCGGCTTGCGCGAATCATGGTTGTAACTTTCCTTTCGTGCTCCCACGAACTCCACTTCTGTATCCTTATACTTAACCTGTGCGGTTCCGAAATTTCGGAACACCGAGAGATGTGCCTTCTTTCCCAGCTTCTTCTTGAGGGCAGAAGCCACCTCAATCCCGCTACCCACCACCACGACATCAATGTCATTGGAAGGTCGCTCCAGAAAGAGGTCGCGCACATATCCACCTACTACATAGCATTCCACAGACAGCGCATCCGCCGCCTCTGAAATCTCGTGAAAAATATCCTTATCTAGTATTTGCGCCAGTTCGGCATTGGTCAAATTTCTCATACTCATTTTATTTCGGGGTGCAAAGTTACTGCAAAATGAGCGAAAAACAAAATAATTATTTGGCTATTTCACAATAAATGCGTATATTTGCACCGAATTTCGAAATTATTATGGCAGATTTATTGAAAACAGAACAGCAGTTTAAAGTTGTTATGGGAGAATGCAGAGCATTATTTGAGAAGAAGCTTCACGATTATGGAGCCTCTTGGAGAATCTTGCGCCCATCTTCCTTAACCGACCAACTATATATCAAGGCGAAGCGCATCCGCTCGCTTGAAATCAAGAAAGAATCACTCGTAGGCGAAGGCATCCGTCCGGAGTTTATCGCGCTTATTAATTATGGTATCGTAGGACTCATCCAGCTGGAAAAACCATTCGTGGATGAAGTAGATATGACACCGGAAGAGGCGATGAAGCTCTATGACAAGCATGCCCAGGAAGCCCTGGAACTGATGCTCAAGAAGAATCACGACTACGACGAGGCATGGCGCTCGATGCGAGTGAGCAGCTATACCGACTTTATTCTCACCAAGATACAGCGAGTGAAGGAAATCGAGGATATCGCAGGAGCCACACTCGTATCAGAAGGCATTGATGCCAACTACATGGACATCATCAACTATGCAGTTTTCGGTGCCATCAAAATGGGAGAAAAGTAAGAAGGATCATTCTATAATATAATAAGAAGGATCATTCTATTAAGTAAAAGAGGTAATTAATATGACGGCAAAGCAGATTATAACAAAAACAGCGGTGAATATCGGGCGACTGCTCGTGGCTGTAACCTTCATCTTCTCAGGATTCGTGAAGGGAATGGATCCACTGGGCACGCAATACAAGATAACCGACTATCTGGAAGCGCTGCATATCGACTGGATGTTTCCCGACTGGAGCACCCTGATAATGTCGGTACTGCTTGCCACTGCTGAGTTTGCCATCGGTATCTTCCTTCTCTTCGCCATCCGACGGAGACTGACGAGCAAGATTACCCTTGCCGTGATGATCGTGATGACGCTGATTACACTCTGGATCGTCATCGCAGACCCAGTAAAGGATTGCGGATGCTTCGGTGATGCCGTAGTGCTCACCAATATGGAGACATTCATCAAGAACATCATCCTCCTGATATTCGCCATCCTGATCTGGAGAAAGCCGCTGGAGATGCCGAGACTCATTTCGAGACAGACACAGTGGGTGGTGATCAACTACACCTTCCTCTTCTCCATCGTGATGAGCCTCTGGAGCCTGTGGTATCTGCCGCAGTTCGACTTCCGCCCTTATCACATCGGCGCCAACATAGCCAAGGGTATGGAGATTCCGAAGGGAGCCAAGCAGCCGAAGTTTGACACCACCTTCATCCTGGAGAAGAACGGCGAACGGAAGGAGTTTACGATAGACAACTATCCCGACTCCACCTGGACCTTCATCGACAGCAAGACGGTGCAGACCGAAGAAGGCTACGTGCCTCCTATCCACGACTTCAGCATAGAAGATATGAAGACAGGCGAAGACATCACCCAGGAAGTGATTCACCGCAAGGGCTACACCTTCCTGCTCATCTCGCCACATCTCGACTTTGCCGATGACAGCAACTTCGGAAGCATCGATGAGATATACGAGTATGCCACCGACCATGACTATCCATTCCTCTGCCTTACGGCAAGTACGGAGAAAGCCATCAGGCACTGGCAAGATATTACGGGAGCGGAATACCCGTTCTATATCACAGACGAGACGACGCTGAAGACCGTGATACGCAGCAACCCGGGACTGCTGCTGCTGAAAGACGGCACCATCATCAGGAAATGGAGCCACAACGACCTGCCAAAGATGGCAGACCTGGCAGGCAAGCCGCTGGAGAAGACTGAAATCGGCAAGATGCCGGAAGTAAGTGCCGCCAAGAAGATAGCCGGCATCATCTCCTGGT
>ERZ1034949.1263-NODE-1263-length-12131-cov-3.972839_pt1 | contig 12131 bp, 13 predicted proteins | sample MGYA00520590_ERZ1034949 | MGnify/ENA primary metagenome ERZ1034949 (study PRJEB33766, sample SAMN09781752) | gut metagenome | biome: gut microbiome | host: Homo sapiens | place: Madagascar | study: EMG produced TPA metagenomics assembly of the PRJNA485056 data... | reverse complement strand
TGATTATCATTTTTCCTTCCTATTTAGTCAATATCAAAATATTATTTATTTTCCATATATTTTTTTGCATCCTTCATAAAGCTGACAGCAATCATCACGATTACAGCACCAATCGGGAATGCTGCAACAATACTCACCGACTGAAGATTGTTCATGGAACTTTCAGCAAACAGCAGAGCAATCGGGAGTAAAATCAGCAAAATGCACCACATCAACTGAATACCCTTATTCGGCTGCTCATCATCTTTCAGTGCATGATAGCTATAGCAGGATGCCGTTAAAGCAATCGAATCAAAAGAAGTTGCATAGAAAGCAATCATCGTTAGCAGGACAACTACCATAATAACAGGTGCACCCGGCATCGTTTTGATGATAGAAACAATCATGCCATACAGATCTCCGTTCTCCAGATACTGCGCAATAAAGTCAGCCTTTCCAGTGACCTGCATTCCCATAGAATAGTTCCCAAGTACAATAAAACTTGTCAATGTAGAACCAACACCAAATATGTAACCACCAAGAATTGTCTGACGTACTGTTCTACCGCGAGAAATGCTGCCGATAAAGAACGGCGCAGCCACACACCAAACCATCCAGTAAGCCCAATAGTAGATTGTCCAATTCTGCGGGAAATTCGATGTGCGAAGCGGGTCAGTGAACGTAGACAGATCAACAAAGTTCTGTATCATCCGGCCAAGAGAAGAAAAACCAGTTTCAATAATATACCGTGTTTCTCCACCAAACAGCAGCACAAAAGCAATCAGACCAAAGAACATATAAATACAAATATTTGCCAGCTTGCTGATTCCCTTAAATCCATGTAGCAAGGAATACGTATATACAGCACAGGTAATCAGAAGAATAATAATATTGATTACAGTACGGCTAACAGCAACATGGAACAGCTCACTAATAATGGTTGCCATCAGCGGTGTTGCCACGCTAAATGTGGTAGCAGTACCAGCAAGGAGTGCAAATACAGCTAACAGGTCAATAATGCGACCTGCCCAGCCATCGGTATACTTTCCAAGAATCGGACGGCAAGCCTCTGAATACTTCTGACGGTTTCTTTTTCTCACATGGAGCATAAAGCCAAAGGCAACAGCCAGCACCAAATAGAATCCCCACGGAATAAAACTCCAATGGAACAGCGGATATACGCCTGCCCAATCCTGGATACTACCCATCTCCGCCAGATGCGGATCAGTTGCATACAGCACCCACTCCGAGAACGAATAGAACAAAATATCTGCTGCAAGACCACAGGTGAACATCATGGAGCCCCACGCAAAGAAGGAATACTTCGGCTTCTCATTCTGCTCGCCAAGGACGATGTTACCATACTTAGAACCGGCAATATACAGAGAAAGGATGAAAATCCCCAATCCAATTACCAAGTAATATGTACCAAAGGTATCACCAAAGAAAAAACGTATCTGACTTAGTACGGCATTCGATTGTTCCGGTGCAAAAAAGAATAGAACACATAATGCAACTACGATTGCCAAAGGCACCAGTGTTATCATCCAGTCTATTTTCCCATGTTCTTTTTTCGTATTCATTTACTTATCCTCCACATATTTTTTGTAACTGGCATCCAAAGCAATTAGCTCGCTCAGATTATCCACCTCTATAATATCGTCCTTATTCATAGGACGGATACCCAATTGATACTCCTCCGGGTAACAGAATATCGCCACATCATCCCAGTAGATTTGCCGATTCTTCTTTTGTTCAAACTCAATTTCGAGATGCCGTTTCAGTTTTTTCCCATCCTCTGCAGTCCAGCGGGAAATACTGTACAGCTGCCATCCGCCTTTTCCACCTGTCCGGCTACATGCTGTAACAATGTCATTTTCAACAGTCTGAAGCCACTCATCCGTTTCATCATCTGTCCAAACACTGTTATAACCAGAGCGTTCAAATTCTGGTGCTAAAATTTCCGGATTATAAATGATCTGATCTCCATCAAGAATGATAGCATTCTCAATATACTCTCGGGCCACATAAAGTGAAGAGATGTTGTTGCAAGTATCATAGTATGGATTTTCAATCAGCTTAACCCCAGGATACTCCTCTTCAAGTGTCACAAACTGTTCTTTCAGATAGCCGACAACAACATAAATTTCATTAATTCCGTTTTTATGCAGACCATCAATGACTGTGTCAATCATCCGCACCCCATTCACTTTAACCAGCGGTTTCGGTGTTGTCAGCGTCACCGGGTGCATTCGATTTCCTAAGCCTGCCGCCATAATAATGGCTCTTTCTACTTTTGGCATTTATTCTTCCTCCCCTTGCTTTTTCAATTCCTCTTGAACAATTCGATAATAGTCTTTTGCATATCGATACTGCCGAAGCGAATACTCACCAAACTCTACGCCGAGGTTTCTCTTATACTCGCACCAGTTACTCCACAACAAACCACAAGCAGCAATGTAGCAATAAATCTTGATCCTAGTCTCATCATTACAGCCTTCTGTAAAATAGGCTGCAATCAAGCGATCGACCTGACGTTTATCGTAAAGAGAATAAATACAGAACATTGCCACATCCACATGAGGATCTTGCATTCCTGCATACTCCCAGTCAATCAGTCGGATTTCTTCCCTGCCCTCTTTCTCCACAAAAAGGAAATTGTCCGGCACTGCATCAATATGGGTCAAAACCTTTTCTCCAGCATGTGCATCAATATAAGGCTTCAGTGACAGAACATTTGCTTTGGTTATTTCATAATCCTTATAAACGGAAGGCATCCCCTCCCACAGTGTTTCATAGAACTCCATCTGGCCGAAAATATCAAACTCGTGATTTACTTTCAATTTCAAGTCATGGAACGCATGCAGTCGTTTCATACACTTCTTAACATCTTCGTAGTTCAATGGGTCGCATACTCTTGCGCCTTCCAGAAATTCCGTGATTTTATAACCATTTTCCGGATTGATATACGCAATATCATCGCAAATATGCTTTCCATCAATAGCCTGATAAACTGCCGCCTCCTGACGACGATTAATAAGCTGGTCAGTCCCCTCTCCCGGAATACGCATGATATATTTTTTCCCTTTGCAGGTAAACAGGAAAGAACGATTCGTCATGCCTTTTTTAAGAACCGTAATATCTGTAACTGCTTCTGGCCTTGCATCCAGAGCCTCACAAATCACCTGAATTGCATCTGTTTTCAACTGGTTAGAATCGCTGTCGATTTCCCGGAGTTGCTCATAAGTATTGATTTCCACAACATCTGCAGAATGAACTACACGGGCTGCAACGATCATTCGATCCTTATTATAAAGAGCTTCTTCCCAGAACGATCCGTCATACCGCTGATTTTTGCAAAGATCATCAATACGCTTTGCAACTGTATCGGCATCCTCTTTTACCAGATAGCAGATGCCGATCATTGCATTGCCACCAGAACTTTCCGGCACAGTTACCAGTTCCATCTTGCGATTAACACGGACATTGCTTTCGTTATCCACCAGGTCACTAACCATATACCAGGAATACAGTTCATGGCGGTGGAACGGATTTCGGTCACACCAGATATCGCAAGGAACAATATATGAATTTTCCAAATGCTCTTTAACAAGTTTCAACGAATGAAGATTATTTTTAGCCGCGTATTCTGAATTTACGACTAATTCCACTCCGTATTCATCAATTAAATATTCATACTTTTCTTTCATGAAACCTACTACTACATGGATTTCTTTGATTCCCACTTCATGAAGCTGCTTTATGATACGCTCAATGAGTGGTTCTCCATTGACCTCAAGAAGTCCTTTCGGCATCTCCGTGTTAATTGGAACCATGCGCATTCCAAACCCTGCTGCCAGTATCACAGCACGCTGCGGGGTTTTCTGCTTAAACTCAGTTATGGCTTTTAGTGTAGGACGAATCGAATCGTCCAGATAATCCGCTTTAATCAGTTCCTTGAGTGAGCGGTTTACCACTCCTAATGAGTGGCCGGACACTTCTGCTAAAATCCGCTGATTGATGAACGGTTCTAGCAGAAGCGTGTTCAGAATATCGCTTTCTTGTTTGTTCATGTATACGTTCCCTTTTATTTTCGTGAACATTATGTTAACCGAATCCCAAAGCCACTTGAGATTGGCGTATATCTTAGCGTCGATAGACTTTATATTCGTGATGTGGTACCTGTTCTTCCTTTGATGGCAGCTTCATGTAATCTCCATAGTGACACTTTAAGAAATCATCATAGCCAACCGGAACTTTTACCTTAAGATTTTCAAAATCCATATAGATATAATCCTCAAACCATTTCTTTTCGTATAGGGTGAGCCCAGAATCCCAAGTCATTTCTGCAATGTATCGACTTTTCTTTATATCATATAAGTTTTTAAAGTTTTCCATTTTGTCCAAGAAATACTTAGAGCCTCGAATTTTTGCATAACTTCTAACCACATATTTTGCCACTGAGCGATACCATTTATGATAAGTTGACTTGGTATAATGATCGTCAATGCTCCACAAAGTAATTCTAAATAAATCACTTTTTTTCTTTTTCACTCGTCGAATTACTTGCTCTGCATCTGACCCTGCACCATCAAGAGGATAAATATCAATAAAAACTCCTGAATCATAGCCTTGAACGTTTTCATATACAGCACGGTAGTCCATATCATTAAGTCGTGCTATATTATATGGATAATCTTCTTCATTTTTCCGTGTGAGAAGTTTATATGGTTTCATTTCATCCTGGTGGTGTATACAATAGTCACAAAACTTCTCATAATCATCCCGTAGCATAACAACATCAAAATCGTCATCCCATGGAATAAACCCCTTATGACGAACAGTCCCAATCAGCGATCCATATGCAACGTAGTAATTCACTCCAATTTTCTCACAAATATTTGACATTCTTTTTACAATGTCCAATGTGACTTTGTGAATCTGCTCTATGCTCAGTTCCACTTGATTATTATCCGCTACCATTTTTATTACCCTTCGTCTCATAAAATAATTATTTTTTCATCAGTTTAAGCAAATTACTTTTATTCTTATAGGCTACAAAGATTAGCAATCCACCTAACAACACCATCAATAAAATACGAAGTTTCAAATGCGTATAAGAAATTGAACTTACAACAGCCAAAACAACAAACAAAACTGCCGGAATCCAAATAATTCCTATATTAAACGGGTTTTGCTTTTTTTTATCCTTTGAAACATGACACATCAGCAAGTAATGCACAACCGCATAGCAAATATAGCAAACCAATGTTGTATAGCCTGCTGCCACCATTCCATAAATTGTTATGAAGTACTGATTCAGTACAATATTTAGTACCGCGATTGCGCAAGAAGCCAACATAATTGATTTTGTCTTTTCATAATAAAAAGTAACTGTACTGATCAAGCTGTACATCATGATAAAATACACGCTCATGCAAACGGGCGGCACTACCCAAATCGCACTTTGATACGCGTTTCCACCAAGTAAATAGATAAATTCCGGTGCGAATAATGTAAAGAACAAACAGGTCATACCCGTTATGATCAAAATACTTTGTGCTATTTTTCCAACTTCATTTTCTTTTCCTTCACTTATTTTTTGATATGCCCATGGCGTGAAGGAGCTTTCCACAGCAGTCGTCACAATATTGAGAACCATTGCAATCTGGTATGCAACCGTATAAATTGCGGTTTGTGCGCTTCCACACATACGATTGATCATCAATCTGTCTGCCTGATTTAGTACCTGCTGTGACAAATAGTGTGGAATTAAAGGAATATTATAATGCAACGCATATTTCCACGCTTCTTTCCATACAGTCTTACGACCCGTGCGCATTATCTTATAGTACACACCTGAGTAGATTACAATATGAACTAATACCATTACGTAAATGCGTGCATACGCCTTATGTTCTGGAAAAAGATATATAGCTACGACACTTCCGAATGTACTAAAAAATGTCGACGCAAGTGTATAGCCAACAATATCTTTATATTCGTACTCAAATCTGTTCCGCACTGTCCAAAATGACATCGCCTGTGAAAAAATCAAATCCACAAACATGGCAATTATCAATGACGTACTCATTCCTAAAACATTACTCAATTGCTTAGGAAACAATAAAAAGATCCCTAAGCCTCCAGAAATGAAGAGAGTCGTCAAAAAAAGCATAGAAGAAGTATATTCATTCCGCTGCTTTTCATACCGAATCATTGCCTTGTTATAAACGCCCGTTGCAAGTTGGAGCGTCAAAACAACCGTCAAGATGCTCACCCATGAACTATAGACGCTTACTAAACCATATTCCTTCGTTGACATCATGCGTGTAAAGATAGGTGTGGTGATGAATGCAATGCCTTTCTGAACTACACTACAGAGAACAAACCACATAGAAGCTTTGGCCGGAAGTGGTATTTTTTTGTAAACTCGCAATATTTCCTTAAAAATTTTTTTCATGAACGATTATATCCTTTGAAACACTGTAGTATTGTTTATTTTAAATATGTCAATTTTTTCTTTGCTCATTACAAAAATCGAAATAAGCAAGAATTGAACCCAATTAAACGTAATATTATACAGAATTCCCTCAAACAAAAAAGTTATGAATAGTGTAACATATTTTTTATCAAGTTTAAATGTACTCAGCGCATTTTTTATGTACCAATAATAGTAAATCGCAAAGCCAATATATCCGTAAGACCACAATTGATTTACATAATCACATTCAATCGACCATTTATCCAATTCAGGATAAAAATTCATTAAAACAGATTGTGGATAGCCAGAACACCCTGGTCCATATCCAAACAGATTGGAAAGAAGGTCATTTTTCATCGTGATTGCAGGAATAGATGTTAAATAATAAAGATGTGTACTGGCACTTCCTTCTGTTTTAACGCGATTCATAATATTCAGAAGATCCGCAATCTCCATCACTTTTCTCAAAAGGGTATCCATATTTGTCACAAAAGCAACAGCAATTACTGTAATTGCAACAGCTAAGAAAGCCTTTTCTTTCTTAGTTTTTTTCTTAGTGATTGCAGTCTTAAACTCTCCCGTGACAACTGAAACAGCCAATTCTATCACAGCACTTACAAATAGCCCCAATATCAATGTTCGACTTCCTGAAAGAAATCCCAGCAAAAAGAAAGCTGCTTTGAGATAAATGCTTTTTGTATAGATATATCCAAATGTAATTAGTGGTGCAAAGTTTCCCGCGTTCCAGCACAAACCACTTACCTTCAATCGTCCAAACTGATACTGAGTGGCAATTTCCTTCACCATATGAAGAATATCTCTAAACACGATTGTGTTTAGGTCTTGTCCAATGGCATCAAACAGTATCTGTGCATAGCCCCATATCATTTGAATAATTGATGAGATATATACCCCTTTTATGTAATACGCAAGGTATTGTACTTTTTCTCGTTGTGAGAAAAAGATATATACAACAACAAGAAAACACGTTTGCACAAATCCTTTTCCGAGACCGTTTGTCCACTTTGCAGGCATCCTAATTGCACAGATTAAATATGAAATCAGCCACGTCAAAATGACCGCAGCAAAAGCTCGATCAGATTGCCTATCTAATTTCATTCTGCCTTGATTTACCCATTCCATCAAAGCAATCATGCCGAGTATCATAATACCCCACACATACATTGTAATGGAGAAAAAACTGATAAGGGGCATAGGCGCTAGTATGCCAAACAGCAATAAAACAGTACTATAAAGCTTTTTCTCTTTAACCATATTGTTTGCCCTCTAAGAAACGTCCGCTATTTATATTAAATTCAGTAAGATTTTACATCGAATAGAAATGCTGGTACGGCCAAATTTTGCTTTTGTGTATGGTCTTGTTAAAAGTTTCAGCCTACTCATTAGGCTCTTATTCATTTTTGAGATAAGTTTGTATTCTTCTTTTTCCATTTCATTCATTTTACTCTCAAACGCATTTAGTACCGCCTGCGCATATTCAGCAGTTGAATAGTCTTCTTTATTTTTAACCAGCTCCAGCTTTTCTTTAATCCACTTTCCAATTTGGACCTTTTTATGGCTGTACCCTAAAACATTAGTTCCATGCTGTCGATACAGTACATAAGGTGTTCTATCGAAAATCACTTTTCCTGTTATTAGTGCCACATTGATTGCCATAATGTCATGCATCCGAATTTCAGAAATATTCACCTTTCTCATTTCCTGCAATAACGCCCAATTGAATACCATCGTACATCCTGGAACGTTATTGTAGAAAACTGCTCTCATACTATCTTGAACAGGCTGTTTAAGCGCAGATGGAATCATAATATGCAGTTCAGAATCCGTTACCTGATAATCCGAACACCATAAAACAGGTTGATTGGTCTTGCCTATTTGTTCCACTGCAGCGGATAATTTTCCATCAATCCAGACATCATCTTGATCACAAAATGCATAATAATCCGCTTTGGGGCAATCTCTAAGTGCCGCCAGAAAACTTTTAGCCGATCCAACGTTTTGTCCCGGATTTACCTCTATTTGCACATTATGTTCGATTCCATATTTTTTTAGAATTTCTACCGTTCGATCTTTTGATCCATCATCTCTCACGTACAAACCTATTTCAGTTTTTTCACTTTGAAATATACTATCAAGTTGTTGAACAATATATCTCTCGCCGTTATATGTTGACATTATTACGCATATTCTCATTTTTGTTTTTCCTAACTACTATCTACAATCAATTTTATGGGTACAATCCTAAATCAAAAACATACTCATCTAAATAGTTTCCATTATTTAGAACATAGCTGAATTTTGACCCCTGTGTCATAGAACCTACAAAGTATTTGCATTTAGCAAGTAATATCATCTTTGCTAGATACTTTTGTCCTCTCAATTTCTTGTCTTTTTCTAACACATTCGATTTACTCAGTACATCTTTTCCCTCATAATTTCTTATAAAGGTATCAAAAGAAACGATTCTAATAATATCGCCAAACTCTTTTTCCAAATTGTCGAATATATCGCCATCTTCTGTCACAAGAAAAATTGGTGCATTATATTTGTCTTCAAATTCGCGAATTTTGCACTTCATTTGATCTACTGATGGCTGAACATATTCTCCAGACGGTTTCAACTTTACATAATCTGTTCCACGAATATAAACACCTATGCATTCTGATATATTCAGACTTGTTGCTTCCTTATTGACAATCGATAGCACCTCATCGCTAAAATGAATATATTCACAAAGCAGTTTGCTACTTTTTTCTCTTATTCTCTTATCAAAAAATACTTCTGCTTCAAATAGTCCTTCGGGATTGGCTGTCTTAAATGTCCATCCAGATAAATAGGCCTTTTGACTTTTATAAACTTCTGCTTCCGTTATCTCCGATGGCTGCTTAAAAAAGAACTCCCATGCATTATTTTCCCCATCATAATACTGTGTCTTATAATTTTTCCAATCTACGAATGGAATGTATCCTTTTTTCTTTGCGTAATCTATGTATATGACCTGTTTTTGAATTAGTGATAATAACCCTTCTACTCCATCCTGATAATCCGGCTTTATAATATAAATCACTTTGTCAGCATTACATTTCCCATAGCTTTTCTTTTTTTGAAGGATATTCCTTCTTGCAATGAAATAATAAATATATTTTAATTTATATCCTAGAAATCTATGCTTTCTTTGAAATTTTAACCCTACAGGCATATATTAATTCCTTCCGGTTTTTAACCTCACCAAAATCTCATCAATTAAACCCTTATATCATGTGTATCGCTATCCAAGCACTCTATTAACTTTTTCAGTTGCCACCAATTATTATGTGCAATAATTAAAAAAGCATGTTTCATCATAATCCACCGTTTTCTTTTGCCTTATCTCACTAAATCGTCTACTATCTCTTCCAATTCACTACAAAACTTCTCATTATTGCTGCTCATACCATGACCCATCTTGGCAACAATCTCATTATAATTTTTTATCACATCACCAAGTTTGCTTATATCCTCAACCGGGATAATGGTTCCCATTCTCTGGGCAACATTTCTTGCAAACTCCACCTGATGATCGTTCACATGCTCATTGAACCGATGCTGACGTGGCACAACGATGGGTGTTTTTCCAATCTGCAGCGGCATGATGAAACTGGCCGGACCACCGTGGGTAATCACAATCCGGGCATCAGCCACATTTTTAACCATCTGCTGATATGGAATCAATTTGCTCCACCGACAGTATTTCGGCTCGTATGTACTAAATCCAGTTTGGATTATCACATCGTCTTTGATAACACCATCGCGTTTCAGTTCGTCCACTTTTTGAATCAGTCGATTAAATGGCTGTTCGTGTGTTCCCACTGTCACAAAAATCATTACTTCTTACCCCTACTTAGAAAATACTGCCGAGGTTAACCGCTTTCGGATAAACCTTTTTCTGCTCTTCCCACTGCACAACAAACTTGTCCACAACGGGATAAACCATCTTACCTGTCATTGTCGGCTTATCAATTCGATCAAAGACTTCGATATAAACCAGCTTTGCGCCCATCATCTTTCCAATGTAGAAAAATGGAACCGCAACTGCTGCACCGCAAGAAATGATTAAATCTGGCTTTTCCTTATGCAGTACATCCCACGCAATTTTGGTATTCTTAATGAGTGCTTTAATGCTGCGGTTTGTTGGAAAATAACATGGATAAACCTTTTCCCCTTCCAAAAGGCTTCTCGCGTCTTCCTTATCAAAAGTCACCCAAAAGCGATTTTTGTCCTTCCAAAAAGGCTTTAACATATAAAGGTGGGTCAAATGGCCGCCAGATGAACCCACCAAGCACACTTTTATTTCACCATTTTTTTTCATCTGACTCTCTCCTCTAAAAAATTTCATTCGTATCGTAATAATGGTTTAGGAACTGCTTTATATATTTCGGGAAACAGTCCTCCCCTTTAGCTGTAACAACATCCAATTCTCATACATTTGATTTTGGGGTTATTCCAACCAATACAAATAGCGGATAGGCTTTCTCACCTGTCCGCTGGCTGTCACCCCACCCTCATGGTCGAGATTTCTTCCTGCGCGGCATTTCTGTCGTTCAGAAAGATCAGTCGTTCATTCTTCGGGTAAGAAAATATGAACTTCGGGTTGCGGAGCCTTTCATTCTCTGCCGTACCCTTGTCCCTATTATGACAGCCGCGTATTATTTCGCACTCCCCTTGGCATGTTCCTTGAAAAAACTCTCCAGTTTTCTTTTATATCCAAAATAATCCTTGCTACGCGCAGGAAAGTAAATGGTCTTTCCTCCAAGTTTCAGAATCTCATCTTCATATGCATTTTTTTCATAGAAATTACACAAAAAATCGAACTGAATCTTAGTGCGGTCGATGTTACGATAATAATTCATAATAACACTTTCCACACCACCCGGATTTTCAGTCATGCCGAAGACTAAAATTCTATTCACATAATGTTCCTTTTCTTATTTATAACAATTTTCAAAATTAAAGCGCATAGCCGCATGAACGAAACCAACCGGAACAGTTAGAAGGAGAAACATTCTGAAAGGCGTGTTGGATTGCATCCGGAAGAGTGTCGAGAGTCCGCGCCTTGAATTTACGCAGGAAAGCCTTCGCCTTCGACCAGAGCTTTTCACAGGTGTTTACAGAAAAGCACTTTGCCAGTTCCTTTACACTGATACCCTTATCGTATCCTTCCAAAATCAACTTTCGAGCTTCGTTGTGCAACATAGCACTCACCTTCTTTGCCCCTGTTATATCACGTTTTCTCAAAAGTTAAAGCACTCTCTGCTGTATTATTGAAAATTGCTATAGCCTGCTGTTTCACTCGGCATGAAATATGTAACAAGCTCTCATTCGCCATGCCCCAGCAAGCACACCTTAAACGTCTTAAAAATGATCTTCCAATCCACCCAGAAGCTGCGTTCCTTGACGTATTTCACGTCCAGATCCATCCACTCCTCAAATGAGAGATCGTTGCGGTGCGGGGCGATCTGCCAATAGCAGCTCAGGCCGGGGGTCACATACAGGCGTTGCTTTTCGTAGTCGCCGTACTGCTCCACCTCGCGGGGAAGTGCAGGACGGGGGCCAACGATGCTCATATCGCCCTTCAGGATGTTCCACAGCTGCGGCAGCTCATCGATGC
>ERZ1034949.1261-NODE-1261-length-12138-cov-12.084747_pt1 | contig 12138 bp, 9 predicted proteins | sample MGYA00520590_ERZ1034949 | MGnify/ENA primary metagenome ERZ1034949 (study PRJEB33766, sample SAMN09781752) | gut metagenome | biome: gut microbiome | host: Homo sapiens | place: Madagascar | study: EMG produced TPA metagenomics assembly of the PRJNA485056 data... | reverse complement strand
AAATCATAAGAAAAAGACCTACCAAAGTACATTATTAAGATACTTTAGTAGGTCTTTGCTCTGAAACCATAGCAATATTATAAGAAAAACACCCACTAATTCTATTATCCAATAGCTTTTAGTAGGTCCTCAGCCCCAAAATGCTTATCTCTGCAATATCTCTGCAATGCAAAGTTGATATCTTCTCCCTAACACGACTTTTTGATGCAACATGCCATCATTCAACAGCACAATTCTACAATATAAGTTACCATAAATCCTGACACGCCTATTAATTATACTCTTCACCATTTTTTAAAATTTCAAAAAATCAAATTATTGACATCCACAATATTTTCTTCTCATATTATTTCCAACTGCCTGCTTCTATATTAGTTTAATTGCCTCATTAACGTTATTAACTCCAATAATCTCTATTTCATTGCTGCTCTTTATGTTCTTCATACATACACCAGGCAATATACATGTCTTAAAGCCAAGTTTAACAGCTTCATTAACTCTCTGCTGTGCCTGACTTACTGCCCTTACTTCTCCAGCAAGGCCCACCTCACCGAATATAACTGTTTTCTCATCAATCACCCTGTTTTTAAAGCTGCTTACAAGTGCCATCACAATTCCCAAATCAAGTGCCGGCTCATTAACTTTGATTCCCCCAGCAACATTAACGTATGCATCACTTCCTGACATATGAATTCCTGCTCTCTTTTCAAGAACTGCCATAAGAAGATTAACTCTGTTATAATCAGTTCCCGCTGCTGTTCTTCTTGCCATTCCAAAATTAGAATCACACACAAGAGCCTGAATCTCTACCATTATAGGACGTGTTCCTTCAAGAAGGCACACAACAACTGAACCTGATGCGTTCTCCGGTCTTCCATTAAGCATATACTCTGAAGGATTCTCCACCTCTGCTAGACCACTCTGCTGCATTTCAAATACACCTATTTCATTAGTTGAGCCAAATCTGTTCTTAACTCCTCTTAATATTCTGTATGAAGCATACCTGTCACCTTCAAAATAAAGAACAGTATCAACCATATGCTCAAGCATTCTTGGTCCTGCAACTGTTCCTTCCTTAGTTACATGTCCAACTATGAATATAGTGATATTCAGTCCCTTTGCAAGCTGCATAAGCACAGATGTTGTCTCCCTTACTTGTGAAACACTTCCCGGTGCTGCTGCCACATCATCTTTATACATAGTCTGTATAGAGTCAATTATCACCACTTCTGGTTTATTTCTTGTAAGAATATCTTCTATGTTATCAAGATTAGTTTCACATAACAGTTTAAGCGTTCCATTACACCTGCCAATTCTGTCTGCCCTCAGCTTTATCTGCTTAAGTGATTCTTCTCCTGAGATATACAGTACATCTCTGCCTGCCTCTGAAAGGTTATAACACATCTGCAACAGAAGTGTAGACTTGCCTATTCCAGGGTCTCCTCCCACAAGCACTAAAGAACCTGCGACAATTCCTCCACCAAGCACTCTGTCAAGTTCTGTTATACCTGTAGATGTTCTGTCATTTTCTTCAAAACTCACACTATTTATTTCTACTGGAACAGGTACTGATGATGCCGCTGCCCTATGGCTTGTTCCTGCTATTCCTTTTGTCGACTTCGATTTTCCTACTGGTTCTTCTACAAATGTGTTCCATTCCTTACATGCTGGACACTGCCCGAACCATTTGGCAGACTCATATCCACATTCTTTACAAAAAAAAGCTGTATTCTTTGCTTTAGCCATATATCCCCCTAAAAAAAGCTGCCACAACATATACATGTGTGACAGCCCTGTAAATCCACAATATCTTTAAACTTTGATTAAGCCTTCTTGATGTCTACTTTAACCGGCTTCTCGCCATCAAATTCTACTGAAAGAACAAGCTTTCCACCCATATTAGCAGCCATTGTTCCTGCATCTTTATCATTAATTCTGATATCGTATGAAACACCTTCTTCAAGACCTAACGTAATCTGAGCATCCTCTTTTCCTTCTACGCTGAATGTTACGCTTGTATCTGTAGCATTGAAATTATTAACTGCTGTTCCTGGAACAGATTCATATACAAATGAGCCATTCTTCTCAAGCTTAGTGATTTCATAAAATGTCTTAACCTTATATGTATCCCCACAATGCTCAAAATCTGGCAGCTTTGATTTAACATCTAACTTATAATTACCAAAGCTGATTGTTCCATCCTCCTCTGAACGAATCAATTCATTTACTACTGGCATATTATTATCCTCCTGTTTGTTACGATATGTATGTGTTTATTATACAATAAACTGACAAAAAGCGCCAGCAATTTGTCAGTTGTTTATTGTTTATTTATTATTTGTTCACACCTCTTTTAAGAGTAAAATTAAGCTTATTATCCTTTACAGTTATCTTGACTTTATTACCAGCATGAACCTTTCCCATAAGAATACGTTCTGCAAGAACATCTTCCACCTCATTCTGAATAGTACGACGCAGAGGTCTTGCTCCATATTTGGAATCATATCCCTTATCCACAAGCCACTGTCTTGCAGCTTCATCAAGCTCTATTGATAACTTCATCTGCTCCATAATACGCTTGTTTACGTTGGCTATCATTATATCTACAATCTTAGATATCTGTTCTTTTCCAAGAACGTGGAATACAACTATATCATCTATTCTGTTAATGAACTCAGGCTTGAATATTCTCTTAACCTCATCCATAACTTTACTCTTCATTTCTTCATGATTCTGCTGTGCAGTCATTCCTGATGAGAATCCAAGTGATTTAGGAGATACAATATTCTCAGCTCCGGCATTACTTGTCATTATGATTATAGTATTCTTGAAATCTATTACTCTGCCTGTTGAATCTGTTATATGTCCATCATCAAGTACCTGCAGAAGAACATTGAATACATCAGGATGGGCTTTCTCAACTTCATCAAAAAGGATTACAGAGTATGGATTTCTTCTTACCTTCTCACTAAGTTGTCCTCCCTCATCATATCCAACATATCCCGGAGGTGAACCTATAAGCTTTGACACCGTATGCTTCTCCATAAATTCCGACATATCAACTCTTATAAGAGAATTCTCTGTACCAAACATTGCATCTGCCAATGCCTTTGAAAGTTCTGTCTTACCTACACCCGTAGGTCCTAAGAACAGGAATGAGCCAATTGGTCTGTTAGGATCTTTAAGTCCTACCCTTCCTCTTCGGATTGCTTTGGCAACTGCTGTAACTGCCTCATCCTGTCCAATAACTCTGTTGTGCAGAGTTTCCTCAAGCTTCATAAGACGTTCTGATTCTGCCTGTGCAATTCTCTGTACAGGAATCTTTGTCCATGTTGATACAACAGAAGCAATCTCATCCTCACCAACAATAAGATTATTCTCATTAATGCTGTCCTGCCATTGCTTTGTCATTTTTTCAAGCTGCTCTTTTTTCTTTAACTGTTTCTTCTTGATTTCACCAGCCTGCTCATAAGCTTCTGCCTTAATTGCTTCTTCCTTATCAGTTGTAAGCTGCTCTATCTGTGACTCTAATGCCTTAATCTCCTCAGGCATTATATATGCATCAAGTCTTGTCTTAGAAGATGCTTCATCAACAAGGTCAATTGCCTTATCAGGAAGAAATCTGTCATTAATATATCTCTTAGACAGCTTAACTGCTGCAACTACAGCCTCATCTGTAATTGTAACATGATGATGTTCTTCGTACTTGCCCTTAAGGCCTCTTAATATCTGGATTGCCTCATCTGCTGTAGGTTCTTCAACCTTAACAGGCTGGAATCTTCTTTCAAGTGCAGCATCCTTCTCAATATGCTTTCTGTATTCTTCAAGAGTTGTTGCCCCAATAAGCTGTATTTCGCCTCTTGCAAGAGATGGTTTTAATATATTAGATGCATCAATAGCACCTTCAGCCCCACCAGCTCCTATTATTGTGTGAATCTCATCCAGGAAAAGTAATACATTACCGGCATTCTTAACTTCCGCAATTACTTTCTTAATTCTTTCCTCAAATTCACCTCTGTACTTAGAGCCCGCAACCATACCTGATAGATCCAATGTCAGAAGGCGCTTATCCTTTATTGTCTCCGGCACATTGCCTTCAACTATTCTGGCAGCAAGTCCTTCTGCTATAGCAGTCTTACCTACACCCGGTTCACCTATAAGGCAAGGGTTATTCTTAGTTCTTCTGCTAAGTATCTGTATAACTCTCTGAATCTCTTCTTCTCTTCCAATAACAGGGTCTAATCTTCCATCCCTCGCCATCTGTGTAAGATCCCTGCTGTACTGGTCAAGTGTTGCAGTACTCTTTCTATCATTGCCTCTTGGTCTTCCATTCTGGAAATCCTCTTTGGCTTTTCCAGCATCTTCTCCCATAGCCATAAGAAGATCAACATACATCTTCTTGACAGGAACTCCTATAGTATTAAGAAGCCTTGAAGCTACGCTGTCTGTTTCTTTTATTATTGCTATTAAAATATGTTCTGTACCTATAAGCTCTGACTTAAAACGTGCTGCTTCTCTGGCAGCATTGTCAAGTATGCGTCTTACTCTTGGTGTATATCCTGACGGTTCTTTTACATTAACTACACTGTCAGGTGCTATAAGCTGGCATACAAGATTAATTATCTTCTCATCAGTAACATCATTATTAAGAAGAACTGATGACGCAAGTCCACCTTCAGCCTTAATAAGTCCTATCAGAAGATGTTCTGAACCTATATAACCATGTCCTAACATAGCCGCTGTATCTGCCGCGTAATTAAGTGCTTCCTGCGCTTTACTGGTAAATCTGCTCTGCATTTTGTAACCCTTTCTATATGATAATTGTAATTATTAATTAATGGATTGTTGGCAGATGTTCTCTTATAAAATCTGCTCTTGCAATCTCAAGCTCTTCTTCATCCATGTCTTTATCAGATATCATAAGAAGATTAGCCGGATGTATTCCTATCATGAGCTGGTATATATTGCTCTCATCAAACCCGTCAGCCTTAATAAGTCCTGACGCTAGTCCGAATCTTATCTGTGAAAGCAACAGCTCTCCATCATTAAGTGTAACCTTTCTGGCATATTTTAACACACCATATGACCTGTACACCATATCAAGTGCTGTCATCTTTCTCTTAGTAATATACTGCTTTCTGTAATTACGCTCCTGAGCAATAATCTGTTCAGCTATATTATCAAGATTATCAATTATATCTTTCTCACTCTTTCCTAATGTAACAAGATTGCTAAGCTGGTATATATCACCCAAAGCTCTGTTATTATCACCTTCCATTGCCCTTAATACCAGTCCGAATCTTCCTACCTCCGGAATCAGACCTGATATTTTGTCATTCCCTGCAAGTGCTGGTAAATGCAGCATATAGCTCGCTCTCATTCCTGTTCCTGCATTGGATGGAAGTGTTGTAAGATACCCAAACTTCTGGTCATATGAATAATCAAGCACATTGCCTATAACATCATCCATCTTGTCAGCCAGTGTGTATGCTTTCTGCATATTCATACCGGCAGCAAAGGCCTGTATTCTTATATGATCTTCTTCATTAATCATTATTGACACTTCTTCATCAGGTGCAACAAATCCTGCTGCATAATCCTGTTTTTCAAGATATGAGCTTATAACATGTCTCTCTCTCATGCCCATCTTCTGGTATGCATCAAGATAATCAAAATTATATGAATTATAGCTGTTTATTGGTGACACTGTCTTTAACTGTTCTATAACATTTTTAACCAGCTTCTTGGAATCTGTATCTGACATCTTATAAGAAAAATTATATCCGTTAATATTTCGGGCAAGCCTTACTCTGCTTGATATAACGACATCAGAGTTGTTGCCACCCTCTTCAAACCATCTAAGCATCGCGACCGCCTCCCTGTGTTGTATCTTCTTTCTTTAGCTGTTTTATCATATCACGGAGTCTGGCTGCTTCTTCAAAATTCTCTATCTCTACAGCCTCTCTTAATTTCATGTTCAGTTCCCTGATTCGCTCTTCGACAGACTTTTCTGCCTTCTCTGCTTTCATGACCGGCAGAACATCTGACTCATCATTATCATATCCCTGATCCGTATGTTTCTTATATTTCTTGCCTTTATGCACTGAATCACCATGCAGTCTTTTCATATTATCCTCAATAAGAGGTCCAAACACTCCATAACACTCAGCACAGCCAAATTTACCTACCATAGTAAATTCATCAAATGTCATTCCACAGCCTGGGCATCTGATATGCATCATAGGTCCATCTTCCACCTGGGCTGAATTACCAGCCAACAGACCCGTCAGAAGCCTTACAAATGGGAACTCCGCATCTGAACTGTCCGACATTCCTGCAAAATTAAGTCTTCTTGCACAATCCATGCATATATGGTGTTCCTTCTTAACTCCGTTAATTATTTCTGTATAATGAATTGAAGCTTCATTCTGATGACAATTCTCACAAAGCATATTATTCCTTTCCAGCCAGGAATCACATTCCTGCTTTATTCAAATACTCTCATCTTAGTTAAAGCATAGTAAGGTCCAAAATATGTTATTAATGCAACCATAAAGGCTATTACCAGTGCCAGAACATTAGATGATGTAAGTGTATACATTCCCTTATATGAAAGCCATGTAAACACGCCCATTATAAGTGCCGATATACCTGGTTTTGCAAATATACTTATATACGGCATCGTATAATCAATCTCCTGATATAAGGTTCTGAGATTAAGTATAAATATTAATATTGGAAATGTTGCATTACCTATAACCACTGCATATATTCCTAATGCCGAAAACTTAAGAAGAACAAATACCAGCACAATATGAACAGCAAGTGATATAGATGAATGTATCATCGGTACATTTACACGGTCAATTCCCTGCAATGCTGTACTTGTAACTGTAGAGAGTGTATAGAATACCACCGCAATTGCACCTATTTTTAACATCATTCCACCCTGGGCACTGTTATAACGTGAAAATAACAGCTTTATTATAGGCTGACCTATAACAAACAACCCTACAAATGATGGAACAGCAATAAACATGTTAGTCTTTAATGTCTTAGTAATCTTATCATATATAGAATCATAATCCCTGTCTGTAAATGATGCAACAACACTTGGCAGCATTGAAGCAGACATCGCAGATGCAACACCCTGAGGAATTCCTATAAGAAGGCTGTAGCTTGAACTGAAATTACCAAGATCCATAGATATACTCTTAGTAATATCTCTTCCAACCATTATATTACTGAACATTACATCGTCTATTAAAGCACTTATCTGATAAAATGTCTGTCCAAGTATAATTGGTATCATTGTATATATGATTATCTTACAAATCTCACCCGTACTCTGGTTCTCTGTATGTCTGTCTTTTCTTTTCAGTCTGTTAAATGTCGGTGTATATACCGCGTACAGAAATCCCATGAACAAAACAGCTGTAAGTGCTCCCATTGCAGTACCAAGCGTACTTCCTGCCGCACCATATGCTGCCACATCAGGTGATGAAGCAAATGCTTTCATCATTCCATATCCTGCTGCAATACTAACAATTGCATTAACAATCTGTTCAAGTATCTGCGACACAGCAGTTGGAATCATTGTACTCTGTCCCTGAAAGAAGCCTCTTATAACTCCAAGAATTGCAACGAGGAATATTGTTGGTGCAAGAATCCTTAACGGAATCGCAAGTCCCGGAAGTCCTCCTCCATATATAACATTCTCTATAAATGAAGCGCCAAAAAATACAAGAAGTGCTGCAATTCCTCCTGTACACACTGCAACCATTAAAGAACATCTTAATACCTTAGCTGCACTTTTATATCTTCTCTTTGTAAATCTTGCTGACACAAGCTTTGATACAGCCATTGGCAGTCCGTACGAAGACAACACAAGCATTATATTATATATGTTGAAAGCAGCTCCATATATACCATTACCTTCACTTCCTATAATGTTAACTACAGGAATTCTGTAAAGCATACCTATTATCCTGACAAGAATACCTGCGATTGCAAGAATACTTCCATGAACTATAAAATTACGTTTATTAGACTCCGACATATTCATCTCCAAATCTTATGTAATAATTGTTTTCGAATTAGATTTTACATCTTATATACAATAAAATCCATAAATTTTTTGTTAAAAAAGCCGTTCCAACCACTTATGATTAGAACGACTTGTATTTTTATATTAATTAATTAAGAAATCAGCCAGCATCCATGTGCCATTCTGTTTTACAAATGTATATGTAAGCGATGTCTTATATGTTGTATTACCTGTCTGATAATCAACATAAAGGTCATAATAAACATCACATGAGAAACATTTATCTGAATACTTTCTGAAATTAGTAATAGATTCATTGTTGAACTGATAAGTATATGACTTACCCCACAGGTATGCCCATATAGCAGGAATGTCACTTACATATTCAGCTGCAGTACCAACCATATAGCTTGAAAGCTTAGAAAGACTTCCCCTGTTGATAATATAAGCTCCGTACTGCTCCGCTATTGTATATATCTTTGATTCCATACTTTTATACAATTCATCATCCGATGGATAGTAAATTGTATATCCTGTCTTTTTGTCGTAATCAACTGTCAGATCCTTACCATTAAGCTTTGCTGTTATATCAGGCTGTGCTATAAGCTGCCCTACATCATACACATCATTAGTTGGTACCGTAACATAATCAGATACATGCAGACAAGGTGCAAACTTAACTTCTGACTCTGTCTTATATGTATCAGTAACCTGTACTCCATTAATATAAACATCAGCACCTGTTGGAGCTGTTATTTTAACTTCTGCAAGGTTTTTGGTAAAATCTCCAAAAGAAATAGTTCCCAGAGTCCATTTATTAAATTTATGCGCATTCTTTCCTGCTGATTTAAGCTCAACCTTTGCTATTGGCGTATCACCCGCATATACTACATACACAGGAGTTTTTTCAGAATATTCACCAGCCTTCTTCTTATATGATACTGTACCATCATTTAACTTATCTGTAAAATATGCTGCTATCGTATCATTCGTTTCAAACTCATTTACTTTCACGTTATTATCTGATAAAAGCTTTCCAATCCCATCAGGAGTAAACTGATTCACAATCTTATCCATTGTTCCTGATGGCATTCCCTCTTCATAATCTTTCAAAAGACTATGAAGCATAATTAACGTAATTACACCTGCCAGAAGAAGAATTCCGCAGTATATGCATAAGAATTTTTTAAAATTTGAAAGTTTCTTTTTTCTTTTATTATTTCGTGACATACTACTTTTCTCCTCCTTACTTAATTAAAAATGCTGTCGGACAGCTTCTTGGGCCTGTTGGTGAATATGGTACATTTATTACTTCACCATCATAATACATCTGTGTTGATGTTCCACCATCCATTGTAGATGCATTTACAGCTCCATACTGTGCCATAATATCCTGTAGGTCTGAAAATGTAGCACCTATACTGTTAGGCTGTCTTCCATCTACTGCAAGAAGAAGAATCTTTCCATCTGCTGTCTGTCCTATGGCAGTTCTTGGATTAGTTCCGCCAGCAATACCAACAATATCCTGAGCCTCCCCATTAACAATAAGAAACGGTCCAATATGATTACTTATACTTACGCAGTCTCTTATATTAAGTTCTTTTGCCTTTGCAGCATTCATATTACCAAGAACAAGCTTATTATCAAATGTAATACCGGTAACATGAGATGTTCCGCCATTATCATTAAGAATCTCTCCATCCTTCATTACAAGACCAATCGGCATCGCAGTGTAGGTTGTTTCTCCATCAACAAATTCTCCTCCGTTAACTCCGCCGATTGCATCATATCTCTTTGCAATATCTGCAACAACCATTCCATTCCCATTAGTAAATTCAGGCACTGTTCCCACAAATAATCTGCTTGGATCTTTTACAATCATAAGTTTACCAGAATATGTGGCACCCTTTACATCTACAATCTCAATATCAGGAGTTTCTGGATCCTGGCCTGCCGTATCAATATTTACAAGTCCTGCATCTGTTATCTCATCTGTATCCTTAATTGCATTATTAGCCTTAATCTGGTCTATCTCATCCTGAGAACAGAACCAGTTAGCAAGAAATCCTATTGCACTTGTCTCCTGTACCGAAAGTACAAACTGAATCTTTGCTGTCTTAGATGGTCCATACACAAGCATTGCCATAACAGCATACAAAAATATCACCAGAATAAGAACAGTCGACAAAAGTGTCGCACCAACTCTTCCTGCCCATACAAGAACCGGATTTTTCTTTTTATTTCTTTTATTAGATATTTTCCCACCTTGTGGCTTATCGTTACCATACGACTTTTTATCTTCATAGCTGTCATCTAAAACATCAAAAGGATCAAAATCATCGATATCTTCAAGTTCAAAATCATCATTGATATCTATATCATCAATATTATTCTTTCTTTTTGCCACTGTAACTTCCTCCTAAACTGTTACTTAAAAACCCATCTTTTCTGAATCTGATAACTGACAAAGAACAATGCAAGATCAATTATTATCTTGGCAATTCCTGAAAGCACAATGCTTAATGCCAGCAGCTTTGTAGCAATATACACCAAAGCATAAGAACAAGCAAGCTGACAGAACCATAAAATGTAATATCTTACCACCGTCTGTTTAAGACCAGACTGTGATTTAAATACTGCATTTCTGTTAAGCGAAAAATTAAAAACTGACGAAAGCACTCTTGCAGCCGCTGTACTTATGAATATTCTTAAACTGACCGTGAGTCCTATAAGTACAAATTCAAGCACATTAAATATTATATTATCTATTGCCCACGAAGCAATAGAACTCCCTACATATTTCATGCCTGTACTTTTAAATAAATATTTAAATATCACTTTGTATATCTTAATTGAATCTTTGACAGGGTTAAAATGTGATGATGAATTATCTTCTATATACACAGTCTCTATCGGTTCTTCCTGAAATCCAATATTATACTTTTTGAAAGCAAGCAGCATATTAGTCTCATACTCAAAGCGTTCACCTTCTACCTTGTCAAATGTCTCAAGGTACTTGTAAGGTATTGCTCTTAAACCTGTCTGTGTGTCCGAAATATTCAATCTGCAAAGCACCTTAAATACTCCACTAGTCATATTATTACCGAATTTACTTCTTGCCGGTACATCATCACCAGTAAAATTCCTTACGCCTAAAACGACATTTCCTGTACTGACCATAGTTTCACTACATTTCCTAATATCTTTGGCACGATGCTGATTATCACCATCTACTGTCACAACTCCATCAATATCTTTTCTATTCTCAAGGCAGAATTCAAATGCTGTCTTCAAACCTCTTCCTTTTCCCTTGTTAACTTCATGTGTAAGAATTGTACATTCACTATGTGCTGCTACTTCATTAAAAGGAGCCATATGTTCCTCATCACTTCCATCATTAACAATAATGATATCCTTAAAGCCTTCTTCAAGTAAAGCATCAACTACAGCTACAAGCTTATTATCAGGATTCAGTGACGGTATAATAACCGATACTTTCATAATACTCATCCCACTCTTTGCTAATATTTATAGTGCTTTTCCATTTAAACGCACCGTATTTAGAATATAATAATTCACTAAAGATTGCAATAAAAATTTCATATACTGTGTAACAGGGTCATGCTGTAAGCCATAATATTGTATTGTAGATTAATTTTGGAGGACTTTTACATGAGTGATTTAGCAGCAACAAACTGCGGAGGATGCGGCGGATGTGGAGATAACTGCAATTCTATTGTATGGATTATCATTCTCCTTCTCCTCTTTGACGGAAATAACGGATGTGGATGCAACAATGGTTGTGGAAATGGTTGCAATTCCTTCTGGATTATAATTCTCCTCTTCTTATGCTGTGGCTGTGGCAACGGAACTAACTTCCTCAATGGCTTTGGTTGCGGATGCAGCAGTGGATGTGGATGCAACAGTGGATGCGGATGCCAGTAATTATTTAATATGGGGCTGCCTTAAACGGCAGCCCTTATATATTAATTATTATTACGTTCAATCATACATTTTCCATCTATTTCATATATGGTATTCTCTTCCTCAACAAGTATATTGCCATTGTCCTGAACACCCATATTAATTAC
>ERZ1034949.1248-NODE-1248-length-12253-cov-13.799803_pt1 | contig 12253 bp, 11 predicted proteins | sample MGYA00520590_ERZ1034949 | MGnify/ENA primary metagenome ERZ1034949 (study PRJEB33766, sample SAMN09781752) | gut metagenome | biome: gut microbiome | host: Homo sapiens | place: Madagascar | study: EMG produced TPA metagenomics assembly of the PRJNA485056 data... | reverse complement strand
AAAAAGTAAATACAAATTATTAATTAAATTTATAAAGGAGAAATATGAATAAAATAATTAAAAGTTGTTTCTTGTTGGGAATATTATGTCCGACAATAATGTTTGCTAGTTCTAAGACTAATAGTTATGAAGAAGAAATGGCAAAATACACACAAGCCCAAGCAAAATATGAAAGTGAGTTAGAAGCTTTTAATCAAGCTTATGAACATTATCAACAAGATTTAGAATTATATCATCAAAATGTTGAGTTAGATAAAATTAGTATTGCTGAATATGATGAAGCGATGAAACAATATCAAGAAGCTTATCAAAAATATGAAGAAGAATTAAAATATTATCAACAACAAAAGAAAGAATACGAACAAGTATTAACGCAAATGGAAATTGATAAAGATAAACCTGGACATTTAAGTAAACCAGTTGGTCAAGCTTTACAATTTGCAAGTGATCCTAATGCGACACTAACAATTACAGGAGGAACTCCTACAAGTGATATCGCTCAACCAAGAGAAGTTGTTACAAGTGGAGGAGCTCAAGCACCTAATATAGGTCGTCGTGTAAGTAAAGGCGATACTGTTGTGGCGACTTATACTAATTTAACTAATGCATTTTATTGCGGAAAACCAATTACAAAAATGGTTAATACATTTAGTTTAAACCCAACATTAAATGGTCAATCGACAATGAATTTATTTATCTATAATGATCCAACTAATGGCTTCTTTGTCGAAAACTTACCGACATATGATCATAGTGGCAATGGTGCTAGTGCCTTAAGATGTCAAACTAAATTTTACTACGCTGAAGGAACTGAAGTCCAATTTAGTCAACAATATCCAGCAATAATTGGGATTGCAAGTTTAAATAATAATTATTTTCCAAACCAAGAATGGCAAGAACGTTGGCGCGAAGAAATAATAGATTATAATTTTGAATTTGTGCCAATTACCGGAAGCATTGTACAACAACATGAACGTGAGAGTAATGGTGTCAATGTGATTTATGCAGATGAATATACAAACATTAACAACGGAAGTGGTAATGCCTTTGATAAAGGTGAGTATGGTACATGGGATGTACCAACAAGCTCTGATTTCTGGCGTGTGTCAGGGGCTGGTGTAATTACCTCAGGGACTGAGATTGACTATACAATTTATTCACACGGAATTGGGGCTGGTAATGAATATTTAGGTAATCAATGGGTCGCTTATAGTACAGACTTACCGAATGTAATATTACCAACAGTGCCAGCTAAACCACAGCCGCCAGTAGAGCCGGTCCCACCTGTACTATTAGCTACAAAGATGCCTACACCACCAGTAGAACCAGAAGCTCCAGTACAACCCGAAGTTGTGTCAGAACGAGAAGAAGTTCCAGATACTGGTGTGAAAGATACAATTGATATTTTATTAGTAACGATAATTGGTGTAACGATTTTGTATGTTCATAATCGTAAACATAATCAATAAATAGTATAATTCAAAATGCTTGCCCAACACATACTATCAAAAAATTCCTTTTTTTTCACACAAAAAAAAAAGAAGTGATATAATGTAAATGGAATAAAGGAGTAAAATGAAAAAGTTATTAAGAGGAATTCTTTTAATGATTATTATTTTACCTGCTAGTCTTTTAGCAAGTGAAAGAAATATGTCATTTGAAGAAGCATTGGCAAAATATGAGCAAGCATATCAGAAATATCAACAAGACTTAGTTCAATATGAAGCTGATATGCAAAAATATCAACAAGATTTAGACGCATATAATAAAAATCTTGAACAAAATAAAATTAACCAAGCAGATTATGAGAAAAAACTGCAACAATACAATAAAGATTATGCTAAATATGAAAAAGATTTAGCACAGTATAAACAACAAAAAGCTGAGTATGACAAAGTACTAGATCAGATGGAAGCAGATAAAGATAAACCTGGACACATAAGTAAACCAATAGGTCAAGCGTTACAATTTGGTAGTGATCCAAATGCAACATTAAATATTACTGGTGGAACTCCAACTACTGATATTGCTGCACCAAAAGATGTTGTAGCTCCAGATAATGGAGCACATAAACCTAACGTAGGTCGTAGAATTAGCAAAGGTCAACAAGTAGTTGCTACTTATAGTAATTTAAAAAACAGTTACTACAGTGGGAAACCAATTGCTAAAATGGTAAATACATTTAGTTTAGATCAAACATTAAATGGTCAAAATGAAATGAATTTATTCATTTATAATGACCCAACACAAGGGTTTTATGTAGAAAATTTACCGACATATGATCATAGTGGCAATGGTGCTAGTGCGCTTCGTTGTCAAACTAAATTATACTACGCTGATGGAACAGAAGTTAGTTTTAGTGAGGAATATCCTGCTGTTATTGGTGTAGCAAGTTTAAACAACAACAATTTCCCAGGGGGACCAGCTTGGCGAGAAGAAGTAATAAATTATAACTTTGAATTCGTACCAATTACCGGCAGCATTGTTAGTCAACACGGTCAAGGTGGTCCTATTTATGCTAATGAATACACAAATACAGGAAACGGTTCAGGAAATGCTTTTGATAAAGGTGCATATGGGAATTGGGACTTAGCTAATAGTCCTGACTTCTGGCGTGTTGCTGGAGCTGGTGTAATTAAATCAGGTAGTACAATTGATTATACAATTTATGCACACGGAAATGGAGCAGGTAATGAAGGTTTAGGAGGACAATGGACAGCGTATACTACTGATATTCCTCCTAAAAATCTGCCGGTTGTTCCACCAAAACCAACGATGCCAGTCAAACCTGTACCACCTACTGTTTTAGCAACTATAAAACCAGTGCCTCCAACTCGTCCAATTGAACCAGTTAAACCAACACCTGATCAATATCCAAACAAGAAAGTACCGGAAACGAGTGCAAAATCAATTGCTGGAGTATTGACAATTATCATTATTGCATCAAGTGTATTATATCTTCGTATGCGAAGAAATAAATGAAGAGTATAAATAAAGTGGATTTTAACATCCACTTTTATTTTTGACAACAATAATATAATTTGCTATAATAAATTTGTGTTTTAATACACCCGAGATAATGTAATAACGAAAGGAGGTAAGATGCCTACTATAAATCAGTTAATTCGTAAAGGAAGAAAAGATAAAGAAAGAAAATCCGACTCACCTGCATTAGGTTTAAGTTATAACTCTTTAAAAAAAGAATACAATAACTATAATGCTCCTCAAAAACGTGGAGTTTGTACACGTGTTGGAACAATGACACCTCGTAAACCAAACTCAGCGTTACGTAAATATGCGCGTGTACGTTTGAGTAATGGGTTAGAAGTTACAGCTTATATTCCAGGAATTGGTCACAACTTACAAGAGCACTCTGTAGTGTTACTTCGTGGTGGTCGTACTAAAGACTTAGGGGGGGTTCGTTATAAAATCGTCCGTGGTACTTTAGATACAGCTGGAGTTGCTGATCGTAAACAAGCGCGTTCTCGTTATGGAGCTAAACGCCCTAAATAATTTAAATTAAAATCATTTTAAGAAAGGAGATGTTATGCCACGTAAAGGAAAAATCGCAAAAAGAGAAATCTTAGCAGATCCAGTTTACAATTCTAAAGTTGTTTCTAAATTAATCAACAAATTAATGGTTGATGGGAAAAAACAAACTAGTGAAAGAATTTTATACAAAGCTTTCGAAATTATCGAAAAAGAAACTGGTAAAAATCCATTAGATGTATTCCAAGAAGCTATGGATAACATCATGCCATCATTAGAGGTTAAAGGACAACGTATTGGGGGAACTAACTACCAAATTCCAATGGAAGTAAGTCCTTTACGTCGTGAAACTTTAGGTTTAAGATGGTTAGTAAACTATGCACGTTTACGTCATGAAAAAACAATGGAACAACGTCTTGCTAAAGAAATTATGGATGCCGCTCAAGGACATGGAGCAAGCGTTAAGAAAAAAGAAGATACTCACCGTATGGCGGAAGCAAACAAAGCATTTGCTCACTACCGTCGATAAGAGTAATTATCTAATAAATTAGAAAGGAAAAGTATGCCAAGAGAGTTTAGTTTAGAAAATACTCGTAATATCGGAATCATGGCACACATCGATGCCGGTAAAACAACTGCAACTGAACGTATTTTATATTACACTGGTAAAACACACAAAATCGGTGAAACTCATGATGGTGCTTCACAAATGGACTGGATGGAGCAAGAACAAGAACGTGGGATTACAATTACTTCAGCTGCAACAACTGCTGCTTGGAAAGGTAATCGTATTAACATTATCGATACACCAGGTCACGTAGACTTTACAATCGAAGTAGAACGTAGTTTACGTGTATTAGATGGAGCAGTGGCAGTACTTGATGCCCAAAGTGGGGTAGAACCACAAACAGAAACTGTATGGCGTCAAGCAACTACTTATAAAGTACCTCGTATTGTCTTTGCCAATAAAATGGATAAAACAGGTGCTGACTTTAAATATTCTTTAAAAACAATGCATGATCGTTTAGCTGCTGATGCTCACCCAATTCAATTACCAATTGGTAGTGAAGCTGATTTCAAAGGAATCATTGACTTAGTAGAGATGAAAGCTGAAATTTACTTAGATGAATTAGGGGAAAATATCGATGTTACTGATATTCCAGCAGACATGTTAGAAGAAGCTCAACAATTCCGCGATGAATTAATTGAAGCTGCTGTTGCTTATGATGATGAAGCAATGGAAAAATATTTTGAAGGTTATGAATTTAGTGTTGACGAATTAAAAGCAATTATTCGTAAAGCTACAATCACTGGGGACTTCTTCCCAATGTTATGTGGTTCTGCATTTAAAAACAAAGGGATTCAACCATTACTTGATGCAGTAGTTGATTACTTACCTTCACCCCTTGATGTACCACCTATTATGGGGATATTACCTAACGGTGAAGAAGAAGCTCGTCCAAGTAGTGATAGTGAACCATTTAGTGCCTTAGCATTCAAAATCATGACTGACCCATATGTTGGTAAATTAAGTTTCATCCGTGTATACTCAGGAACTTTATCATCAGGAAGTTATGTGTTAAATGCAACTAAAGATAACAAAGAACGTGTTGGACGTTTAATGCAAATGCACGCTAATGACCGTAAAGAAATTGACATGGTTTATGCCGGAGATATTGCTGCGATTGTTGGACTTAAAAATACAACAACAGGAGATACATTATGTGATGAAAAATCACCAATTATCCTTGAATCAATTAACTTCCCAGAACCAGTTATTAGTGTAGCAATTGAACCAAAAACAAAAGCAGATCAAGATAAAATGGGTATTGCTTTAGCAAAACTTGCTGAAGAAGATCCAAGTTTTAGAACTTATACTGATCATGAAACAGGACAAACAATTATCTCAGGGATGGGTGAATTACACCTAGATATTATTGTTGACCGTTTAAAACGTGAATTTAAGGTGGAAGCAAATGTCGGTGCACCACAAGTAAGTTACCGTGAAACTTTCCGTCAAACAAGTGAAGCTGAAGGGAAATACATTAAACAATCAGGAGGACGTGGACAATATGGTCACGTTTGGATTGAATTCTCTCCACTTGAACCAGGAAGCGGATTTGAATTTGAAAACGCAATCGTTGGGGGGGTTATTCCTCGTGAATACATTGGAGCTGTCGAAGCTGGTTTAGAAGATGCGATGAAAACAGGGGCTCTTGCTGGATTCCCATTAATCGATGTTAAAGCTAAATTATACGATGGTTCTTACCACGATGTAGATAGTAACGAACAAGCTTATCGTATCGCTGCTAGTATGGCAATGAAAGAAGCTTACAAAAACTGTAACCCAGTTTTATTAGAACCAATGATGAAAGTAGATGTAGTTACTCCTGAAGAATACATGGGAGATGTAATGGGTGACTTATCTTCTCGTCGTGGACAAATTCAAGGTCAAGAAAACCGCGGTAATGCATTGTTGATTAGTGCGTTTGTACCTCTTAGTGAAATGTTTGGATATGCAACTGACTTACGTACATTTACTCAAGGTCGTGCAACTTATTCAATGGCAATGGATCACTATGATGAATGTCCAAGTAACATTGCACAAGATATTATTAATAATAAATAATAATTACCAAAAGTTTAAAAATATAGTATAATATATAAGAATAACAATTAAGGAGGCTGTAATGGCAAAAGAAAAATTTGATCGTTCGAAAGAACACGTTAATATAGGAACAATTGGTCACGTAGACCACGGAAAAACTACATTAACGGCAGCTATTACTAACGTATTAGCTAAAAAAGGTGGAGCTATAGCACAAGCTTACGACCAAATCGATGGAGCTCCTGAAGAAAAAGAACGTGGGATTACAATTTCAACAGCTCACGTAGAATACGAAACTGACAAACGTCACTACGCTCACGTAGACTGTCCAGGACACGCTGACTACGTTAAAAACATGATTACTGGTGCAGCACAAATGGATGGGGCTATCTTAGTAGTAGCAGCTACTGATGGACCTATGCCACAAACTCGTGAACACATCTTATTATCTCGTCAAGTAGGGGTACCTCGCATTGTTGTATTCTTAAACAAATGTGATATGGTTGATGATGAAGAAATGATCGAGTTAGTAGAAATGGAAGTTCGTGAATTATTAGAAACTTACGATTTCCCAGGAAACGACACTCCAATCATTCGTGGATCTGCTTTAAAAGCATTAGAAGGAGATGCACAATGGGAAGAAAAAATCTTAGAATTAATGGATGCATGTGATGATTACATTCAAGCACCACCACGTGATAACGAAAAACCATTCATGATGCCTGTAGAAGACGTTATGAGTATTACTGGTCGTGGTACTGTAGCAACAGGACGTGTTGAACGTGGACACTTAGACTTAAACGACGAAGTTGAAATCGTCGGGATTAAACCAGAAACTTCTAAAACAGTTGTAACTGGAATGGAAATGTTTAGAAAATCATTAGATTACGCTGAAGCTGGAGATAACGTAGGATTATTATTACGTGGGGTTGAACGTGATGGAGTAGAACGTGGACAAGTATTAGCTAAACCAGGAAGTATTACTCCTCACACTAAATTTGAAGCAGAAGTATATGCGTTAAGTAAAGATGAAGGTGGACGTCACACTCCATTCTTCAACAACTACCGCCCTCAATTCTTCTTCCGTACAAGTGATATTACAGGTACTGTGCAATTACCAGCTGGTGTAGACATGGTAATGCCTGGAGATAACACTCAATTTACAGTAGAATTAATTCACCCAGTAGCAATCGAACAAGGATCTAAATTCTCAATTCGTGAAGGTGGACGTACTGTAGGTGCAGGAACTGTTTCTAAAGTAATCGAATAATTTTAAACATTAAAAAAGAGCTTTTAAAGCTCTTTTTTTGTTATAATAAAGGTATGAAGAAACTAAATAAACTATTAAGTAACAACTATATTTATTATGGAGTGCTAATTATCGTAATTGGATTATTAGTATATTCGTTAATGCCAGTTCCTAAGATCTTTGGACAATACGAAGCAGCAATCAGATTAAATAAAGAAAAATTAGCGCAAAAAGAAGAATTAAATCGCCAATTAACTGTTGCTAATAACGAAGAATTGCGTTTGGATATTGCTCGTGGGCAATATAAAATATCAAAACCTGGGGAAATTATCTTTGTCTTCCCAACAACTTAAACAGAAGCTAAAAAATAATTTAGACGTAAATAAACGTTATTTGCTAGCGGTTAGCGGTGGAGTTGATAGTTCTAGTTTATATCATTTGATGGATGATTTAGGATATGATTTTATGGTGGTGCATGTCAATCACCATACGCGAGGTAGTGAAAATGCCTTAGAACAAGTACTTGTAGAAAATATGGCCAAGCGTGATCAGCGACCTTATGTTGTCGCTGATTTTTACTACGATCATATCGGCAATTTCCACGACCAAGCGCGCCAATTTCGTCTTAATACCTACCATTATTTAGTAAAACATTATCACCTTGATGGAGTAGTTTTAGCTCATCATTTAGATGATAATTGGGAAACAATTATGATCCATCAAGAAGCAATTTTACCATCGTTTTTAAGGGCAAAAACTACCTTAGAAAATGGGTTAAATATTTATCGACCACTCCTTGATATAAGTAAAGGAAATATCATAGATTTTGCTCAAAATAGTGGTATAATATGGTATGAAGATTCTAGTAATAAAAAAGACGTATACACCAGAAACTTCTATCGACTCAATTGTCGAAAAAACTGCAAAGAAAAACGAAGAATAATTAATGAAATAGTTGATCGTTATCAACTATTTCAAAAATATTTAACAAAGAATTTTAATCTTAAAACATTACGTAGTGTGGAAGATAAAAATTTATATTTGTATGCCCAATTGCGAAAAAGTAATTGTTACCATTTATCAACAAAATTAATTGTGAGTATTAATCAAGCTCTTGATGGCCAAGGTTATAAAGAGTTTGCTCTTCCTCATAATCATAAACTTTGTCAAGTTTATGAGCAATTAATTGTTGATGCTAAATTCCCCAAACCAACAGGAATAGTTGTAGATAGTGGTAATAATTTAACAATAAATGGGTATAATATTAGTAGCAGTAAACATCAAGTAACTGATATTACTAATTATGATGTCATTAAACATAATGATATTAAAAAAATAAAAAGAAAAATGCTTAAAGCAAAAATTCCAAGACCACTACGTGATAGTTGGCCAATTAAAATTAATAACGAATATAAATTTATCAGTTTAGTTAATCAACACGACATATATTAGGAGCATCATGACTAAAGAAGAAAGAACTCTAAAAAAAGTTTTTGTTACTCATCAACAAATTCAAGATATTTGTAAACGGATGGGAGCAGAGATTACCAAAGATTATCAGGATAAAAATCAACCAGTATTAATGGTGGGTTTATTAAAAGGTTGTCACCCTTTTATGAGTGATTTATTAAAACATGTTGATGTATTAATGGAAATTGACTACATGGACGTATCATCGTTTTTTGGGGGAACTAAATCTAGTGGTGAAGTGCAAATCATCAAAGATTTACAAACGCAAGTAGATGGACGTGATGTGTTGTTAATTGAAGATGTTGTAGATAGTGGTCGTACAATTAAGATGGTAATAGATTTACTTAAGTTCCGTGGAGCAAAATCTGTGGAGATTGCAACATTAATTGATAAACCAGCAGGTCGTAGTGTTGATTTAAGTGCACGTTATATTGGTGAAACTTTACCTGATGAGTTCTTATTAGGTTATGGACTTGATTATAAAGAAATGTATCGTGATTTGAACTGTATTGGTGTTCCATTTGATCACCTAATTGAGGAGGATGATGAATAGGAAAAAACGTCCTAATATATTTTTAATTTTTATCTTAATTATATTATTATTAATTATTGGTAATTCAATTTTAAGTGGACAAGATAAAGCCCAAACTTTAACATTAGAACAATTATTAACTAAAATTGAAAACTTTCAAGTTGCCGATGTAAGTATTACACCTAATAATGGTGTGTATATTGTTAGTGGTAAAACAGTAACAACACAACAAGGAGAAAAACTTAATCAACAACGTCAAGAAACTTTTGATCAACAACAAGATAAATTAGCGAAAAAACAAGAGTTAGCTGAATTAAAAGTTTCATGTATTGCAGGTAAAAGTTATGAAGAACAACAAGCATACATGCAACAATTAGAAAAAGAAGTTAATCCAAGTAAAGGGTTAAGTGATCTTTTTGCTCGACAAGGACAAGTCTTACAAGGTAGTGTTGGTCTTGGAGCAAAAACATTCCAAACAACAGTTATAACTCAAGAATACCAAATTAAACAAGTAACAGATGCTTTAGAAGCGCAAGGAATTAGTTATAATACTTATCCTTACAAAGCACCATTTGATTGGGTAGGATTAATCTTCCAAGTTGGATCATTCTTAATTTTAGGATTCTTTATCTTTAACATGGTACGAGGGAAAACGCCAGGTGTTGAAAATAAAGACATTAGTCCGAAAAAAACCAATATCTTATTTAAAGATGTAATTGGTTATGAAGAAGAAAAACAAGAATTATCTGAATTAGTTGACTTTTTAAAACATCCGCAAAAATATAAAGCGATGGGAGCCAAATTACCACGCGGGGTGTTATTAGAAGGTCCTCCAGGAACAGGTAAAACGTTAATGGCTAAAGCTGTCGCTGGTGAGAGTAATGTACCATTCTTTGCTGTAAGTGGTTCTGATTTTGAAGAAATGTATGTTGGACTTGGAGCTAGTCGTATTCGTAAAGTATTTAAGGAAGCAAGAAAAGCAGCGCCTGCAGTACTATTTATCGACGAGATTGATGCAATCGGTAAACGTGATGTTTCTAAAAATTTAAATCCGGCCCAAAACCAAACAATTAACTCATTGTTAGTTGAAATGGATGGATTTGATAGTGATGATGCCAATATTATTGTTATGGCAGCAACTAATAAAAAAGATAACTTAGATGATGCACTATTACGTCCGGGACGTTTTGATCGCCAAATCTTAGTAGACTTACCACCAGTCAAAACACGTGAAGCAATTTTACGTTATCACTTAGCTAATAAGAAAGTCAAAGATAATATTGACTACGCTTCTTTAGCTAGAAGTACGACTGGAATGAGTGGTGCGCAATTAGCGGCAGTAGCTAATGAAGGGGCGCTGTTAGCTGTTCGTGAACGTGAAGAATTAATTAATCAAGAGATGTTACAAGAATCAATTGACCGTGTATTAATGGGGCCTGCAAAAATAACTAATAAATATTCACACCATGATAAACAAGTAGTTAGTTATCATGAAAGTGGGCACTGTATTGTTGGTTTAGAATTGGAAGGAGCAATGGAAGTGCAAAAAATTACGATTATCCCGCGTCGTGATGCAGGTGGATATGTAAGTTATATTCCAAGTGAAGAAGAAGAACGCTTCACAACTAAACAACAATTATTAGATCGTCTAACTTCATTATTAGCAGGACGTTGTAGTGAAGAAATCTTTATTGGTGATGTAACAGTTGGTGCTTATAATGACTTTGAACAAGCAACAAATATTGCTCGTGCAATGGTTACGAAATACGGAATGAGTGATTTAGGAGTTTATCAATACGAAGCTAATGGTGCTGAAAACTTATATGCTAATAAACAATATAGTGATGCGACAGCGACACGTATTGATGATGCAATTGAAGCGTTATTAAAAACTGCCAAAGTGCGTGCTCAAGAAATTTTAATGCGTCGTGCTGATGATATTCACTTACTAGCCAAAACAATTCGTGAACGAGAAGTATTAGATAAAGAACAAATCGATTATTTAATAAAACACCGCGAATTACCAGAAGATATTGATAGTATTTATGATCAAGTTGAGCCTACTAGTGAAGAGGCAAAAGATGAAATTACTACTAAAAAAATGCAAGATACTGTAATAGAGACTAGTAGTAACGAGGTTAATAACGAGCCTAGTGGTGATGTTAAAGAACACCGCTGGCCGCGCAATCAAGGTAATAGTGATGCCAACGATTTTATGTAAAAACGAACTAGAATATAAAAACATAGCTAAAGAAATAGCTAACCATTACCCACCAGGAAGCATTATCTTTTTAGAAGGGCCAATCGGTGTTGGTAAAACAACTTTTGTTAAAGCTTTTGGAGAAGTAATAGGGATAACAGCACCTATTACTTCTCCAACATTTAATATTATTAAAACTTACGATCCACATCTTTGCCATATTGATGGGTATCGATTAAGCCAAAGCGAAATAGAATTAGATGAATATCTTGATCAAGATTACTATATCTTTATTGAGTGGAGTGAGTGTTTACAACAAAACTTAACACCAGATTTAGTTATTAAATTTAATTATGATCAACAAGGACGAATTTTAGAAATAGATTAAATTTTAATCATCGCCTTTATGTTATTTTTATTTGCTAAATTAAAACATGAGATATTTGCAATGATGATGGGAATCATCATGATTATTTTGTTTAATTCAGCACAAATTAATGATTTCGTGATAAATATGATTGCAGCCATTGACTTGAAAACTGTGTTATATAATCACCGTTTCTTAATGGCAATTATCTTGTTAGTAATTTTCTTAATCTATCAAATTTATCAAACAATTGGTTTTAATGAGAAAGCAAATTTCTATTTAACTAAACCAATGAATACTAAAACTAATTTACTAAGTATGGTCTTAGCACCATTTAG
>ERZ1034949.1244-NODE-1244-length-12288-cov-29.416742_pt1 | contig 12288 bp, 8 predicted proteins | sample MGYA00520590_ERZ1034949 | MGnify/ENA primary metagenome ERZ1034949 (study PRJEB33766, sample SAMN09781752) | gut metagenome | biome: gut microbiome | host: Homo sapiens | place: Madagascar | study: EMG produced TPA metagenomics assembly of the PRJNA485056 data... | reverse complement strand
CTATATGTAATACTACGGCGTCAGCCCTTATGTTTCTTGAGGCCACCCGGACGTTGGTCCGTGGCCGTCAGCCCGCAGCGGCCTTATGTGTTTCTTATGTAGCTTATGTTCTTATGTTCCCGCGGTAAGCGGCTAACACAAACGTTATATCTTATGTCCTTCTGTTCTTATGTCCTTATGTTTTCCGCGTTAGCGGCTAACACAAACGATATACTTATGCTCTTATGTCTCCCACGTTAGCGGCTGCCAAGCCACGCTACGGCGTCAGCCCATTAGCACATTAACAAGCTACACACTCGGCAACGAGTGGCCATTGATTTTGCGGTAGAGGTCGAGGGCATACACATCGGTCATGCCGCTGAGGTAGTCGAGCACAGCCATGAGGCGGTCGCCCTCGCGTGAGGCGTGCACCTCGTACTGCGTGGACACTTGTTGCAAAAGCAACTGTGAATAGGCCTTGTCGGGGGCCATGACAGCATCGGTGATGAGCTCGAGCAAGGTGTAGATGATGTGGTAACCGGCGAGGTCGACATCGGTAACCTCGTGGCAACGGTAAATGCGTGTGGCAGCCACCTGCTCGCACTGGTGGTAGGCGTTGTGCAAAAGGGGCGGCAAATGACTGATGAGCGAGTCCTCAAAGGTGCCGTTGAGTATGGCTTGCTCGTTGTCGACAAAGATGCGTACACAGGCTCGCTCAAGGGCATTGATGACGCAGGAGCGGTAGTAAACTATCTGGTCGTCGACATCGGTGTCGGGCGTGTAACGGCTGCGCAGACGCTCGCGCTCGGCGGGCTCGAAAAAGGCGAGGAACAACTCCATGGTTTGCTCGTCGGAAAGGAGCCGGAGCTTGTGGGCGTCCTCAATATCCATTATTTCATAGCAGATGTCGTCGGCAGCCTCGACAAGGTAGACCAGTGGGTGGCGGGCATAGCGTATGATGCCGCCGGGGAGGTCGGGCAAGCGTTTGAGACCGAGGGCGTCGGCTATGTGGAGGTAGGTGGTGCGCTCGGCCTCGAAAAAGCCGAATTTGGGTTTACGCACTGCGGCATCGGAGCCGTAGGGATATTTGACAATGGAGGCCAGGGTGGCGTAGGTCATGACAAAGCCTCCCGGACGCCGGCCATTGAAGTGATGGGTGAGCAGGCGAAAGGTGTTGGCATTGCCGTCGAAACGTGTCATGTCGAGCCATTCGGCCTCGGAGAGGCGTTTGCCGTCGGGGGTGACGAGCTGATGCAGGCGTGCTCCGCGCCCCTCGCTGAAGTAGGTGCGTATGGCCCGCTCGCCCGAGTGGCCAAAGGGCGGATTGCCCATGTCGTGGGCCAGACAGGCGGCACTGACTATAGCCCCCATGCCGGTGACCTCGGTGTTGGCCAGTGCGGGGTGGCGGGCTATGAGCTCGCGGCTGACATCGGTGCCAAGCGAACGACCCACGCTCGACACCTCGAGGCTGTGGGTGAGGCGGTTGTGTACGAACACGCTGCCGGGGAGCGGAAACACCTGTGTCTTGTTCTGCATGCGGCGGAAGGCGGCAGAAAATATAAGGCGGTCGTAGTCGCGCTGGAACTCGGTGCGGCGCTCCTCGAGGGGCTTGGCCTCAGCCTCCTTGCCAAGGCGTTTTGACGATATGAGATTTTGCCAGTTCATGTTGCTCTTGAATGTGTGGAATGATGGTGTGGTTTGCGTCATGTGCTGTCACCACACAAAGGTGTGGCAAATTTATTGAAAAACACGCTATAAGCGGACAAGTTTGCCCCAAAATCACTACTTTTGCACTATCATAGGGCTGCTGTAGCCCACGATGCACTCATTTACGAAGTAATATATCAGTATGAAGATTAAAATAGTGAACCGCTCGCACCACGCTCTGCCACAGTATGCCACTGCACTGAGCGCGGGCCTTGACTTGCGTGCCAACCTGGAGGAGGACATCACGCTGCAACCGATGGAACGCCGGTTGGTGCCCACAGGACTGAGCATTGCACTGCCCGAGGGCTATGAGGCCCAGGTAAGGCCGCGCTCGGGACTGGCCTTGAAGCATGGCATCACGCTGCTCAACACGCCCGGCACAATTGATGCCGACTACCGCGGCGAGATTGGGGTGATAATGGTGAACCTGTCGGACACGCCTTTTAACATTGCCGATGGCGACCGCATTGCCCAACTGGTGATTGCCCGCTACGAACAGGCTGAATGGGAGGCTGTGGAGGCGCTTGACAGTACGGAACGCGGCGACGGCGGATTTGGGCATACTGGCAAACAGTGATATAATCTTGGTTGACGGGGTGACAGGGTGACAAGTTGACGGGTTGAAAGGCCAAAAGCACCAAACGCTACCTCGAATGGGGGCGACGCGTCTCGCGTCGGGAAAAGATGCTGCTATTGTTTAGCAGAGTTCGTATTTCCCTCCCTCCTCTATCCCGACGCGGGACGCGTCGCCCCCATTAGAGCTTGCGCTTTCTTTCAGCGCGTTTCAGGCAACTTAAAATGCCCCCTCATGAAGCCCCCTCTTCTTTACTTACCCCCCCCATAAACGAACAGTGAAACAGACGTCGTACATACCTGAATGGCACAAGCCGAGGACGAGTTGGTCCCCGGCCTTGCTGCATTGGTGCGGCGTGCTGTTGCTGGCTATGGCAAGCGGCGTGCTGACGGCATGCCACACGGCAAAACCGTTGGTCAAGCCCGACACGGTGGCTATGACGGCACCTAAGGGGGTTAAGCCCAACAAACAACAGCACACGGGGGTAGCCACACAGGTGAACTATGCTGCCGGACGGCGATTTGACGCCTTGTTTTTGGAGGCTATACGGCAAAAGGAGGCGGAGCACATTGACGCTGAATATGAATTGCTTGACGCGGCACTCAAAATAAGGCCTGACGCGCCTGAGGCACTGTATGAGATGGGGGTGCTGAAATTGTCGTACTCCATGTACTCGGACACGCTGAGCCGTGCACAGGGTGACACGCTGCTGCGGCGGGCGGTGGAGCTTGAACCAGGCAACTGCTACTTTAAGGAGACACTGGCCACCTATCTGGCCAACAGCGCAAAGTTTGCCGAGGCTATCAACCTGTATGAGGAGATAGCTGAGAACAAAGAGAATGAGGAGACGCTCTCGACCTTGATATGGCTGTACAAAACGAGCGGCGACTACGCCGGGGCCATACGTACCATCGAGCGGCTTGAAAAGCTTGACGGACGCAGCGAACCGCTGAGTATGGAGAAGTTTCAGACGTATCTGGCCATGAAGGACGACGAACATGCCTATCAGGCCATTGAGGACTTGTGTGCCGAATATCCCTACGACCTGCGCTACCGTGTGTTGCTGGGCGACTTGTATGACCAGCACGGCTACCACGAGCAGGCTCTTGACATATACCGCGATGTGCTGACGGCAGAACCTGACAACAGCTATGCGCAGATTTCGCTATTGGCTTACTACAAGGCGGCGGGGGCAGACTCGCTCTACCTTGACCTGCTGAACCGGGTGGTGCTCAACCCGCGCACGCAAAGCGGGGCACGGCTTGAGGCTATGCGTGGCTTTGCGGTGGACAATGTGCGCAACGGGGGCGATGCGGCTCCGGTGCTGGCCCTGTTCAGGAAGGCGCTGGCGGAGCCGCAGGAGAACCGCGACATGGCGGAGATGCTGGCTGACTATATGGCGGAGAAGCGCATGCCCGACGACTCGCTGCTTACAGCCATGCACACAATACTGAGCATTGAACCGGACTATACTAAAGCGCGCTTGCAAATATTGCGAATTATGCTGCAACGCAACAATATGGACCAGGTGGCCGCTACCTGCCGCGAGGGTGAGCTGTATGACCCGGCCGAACTGACGTTTTACTACTACGAGGGTACGGCGCTGTACCGCATGGGGCGCGACCACGAGGCAATACGCCAGTTGCAGCACGGGGTGGAACGCATTGACGAGAGCACCGACCGCGAGCTGGCGAGCGATGTGTATGCGCTGATGGGCGATGTGATGCACGGCGTGGGACTGAAGGAGGACGCTTATGCGGCCTATGACCATGCGCTGGCGTACAACGCCAACAACTTGTTGTGCTTGAACAACTTTGCTTACTTTCTGAGCATTGACAGGCGGCAGCTTGACAAGGCGGAGCGCATGAGCCGCCGCACTGTGGAGGCTGAAGGCGACAATGCGGTGTATCTTGACACTTATGCCTGGATATTGTACTTGAAAAAGCAATATGCACAGGCTGACATATATATAAAGGAGGCGCTGCGGTACACCGAGGAGGTGGCCGAGAATGCGTCGATATTTGAACACGCGGGCGACATTGCTTACAGTGCGGGCAACCGTCACGCAGCATTTGGCTACTGGCGCAAGGCGCTGTCGCTGACTACCGACCGGACAGCGAAACGGCGGGTGCAGCGCAAATTGTACCGTACACGGCGCACCCGCTGACGGGGACAGAAAGGGACAACTCGCTCCCCCGCCCCACCACTTTACACACTCACTAAAACACATACACAACTTTTCAAATGAAGCGTTATCTATACATAGCCCTCGTGGCACTTACACTGACGGCCTGCCGCTCGAGCAAGAGCGCGGTGAAGGCTCCCGACACGAACACGTCGGCCTCAACCAAGACTACGCATATTACGAATAACACGGCTGCCCTGGCCAGTGTGAAAAAGGTGGCTGCCATGCACCTTAGCCAACAGGGCGTGACGGCGAGCACGAAGGTAAGGCTGAGCGGTGTGGGCGGAAAGGACCTGAGCGTGAACGGCAAATTGCAGATGAAGCGCAACAATGTGATACGTCTCTCACTGCGCTTTCTCGGCATGGAGGTGGGCCTGATGGAGTTTACGCCCAACGATGTGCTGGTGGTTGACCGCATGAACAAGCAGTTTGTGCGTGCCAAATATGGCGATGTGAGTTTTCTGCGCCAGGCGGGGCTCGACTTTTATGCCTTGCAGTCGCTGTTTTGGAACGAACTGTTCATTCCGGGCCAGCACACGCTTTCGGCCGAAGGGCTGGGGCGCTTTGAACTGGTGCAAAAGGCCGGGCTTAACGTGCTGACGCCGAAGAATACGCCGAAACTGGCCTACCACTTTTATGCCGACCCGCAGGCTAACACCATTCAACGCTTGCAGGTGCGCAGCAACAATGCCGCCGAGAAGGGCGAGTTTGCCTTTAACTACGACGGCTTTGAGCAGTTTGGCGGACGCCCCTTCCCCACGCAGATGCGCATGGCGGTGACGGGTACGGGCAAAAAGGATATTACGCTGGCCCTGAGTCTGTCGAGCCTTAAGGCTGATGCCTCATTTGACACGCGCACCACAGTATCTGCCAAATACACGCAACGCAGCGTGCAACAGGTGCTGGGACAACTGGGAATGTAACGTTTAGCATACTTACTCGTTAACCTGTCAACTTGTTAACCCGTTAACCATAAATTCCGTCAACGGGTTAGCACATTACCTCATTAACTCATTAGTAAATGTACCGCATATTACTCTGCATATTGCTCCTTGGCACAGCGCTGGCGCTCCCCGCACAGACGAATAAGAAAATACGTTCGCTGCAGCGTGAACAGACGTCGCTGAAAAAGAAAATTGCCAACCAAGAGCACATGCTGAAGTCCACCAAAAAGGACGTCAACTCGCAACTGGCCAACCTGCAAGTGATTAACGTGCAGATTGAAGGACAACAAAAGTATGTGAACGGCATTCATGCCGAACTGACCGAGGTGGCTACCACCATCAGCGGACTTGAGCGCCAGCTGAAACTGCTCGAGGCCGACTTGGCTGTGTGCAAACGACGCTATCAGCGCTCGGTGTCGTACATATTTCACAACCGCATGCAGGTGTCGAAGTGGCAGTTTATTCTGTCGGCCAAGAACTTTAAGCAGATGTACCGCCGCCTGCGCTACCTGAGCAGTTTCAGCCGCTACCAACGCGCCCAGGCCGAAATCATACGGCAGAAGGAGGCGCAAGTGCAGGCCAAACGCAACGAGCTGCTTGGCGTGAAAACCGAGAAGAACCGCTTGCTGCGCGAAGGACAGGCCGAACAACGCAAGCTGCAGGGCCAACAGCAAGAACGCCAACAGGTGGTGAACGAACTGAACAAAAGGCAGGCCGAACTGCAAGCCTCGATTGCGCAACAACGCAAAAAGGCTGCCGCGCTCGATGCCCGCATTGACCAACTGATACAACAGGAGATTGCCGCCGCCGAACGCCGACGCAAGGCAGAGGCTGAACGCAGACGCAAGGCCGAACTGGCACGGCAAGCCAAAATCAAGGCGCAACGCGAACAGGCGGCACGCGAACGTGCCGAGGCGAAACGCAAGGCTACCGCAGCGGCCAACGCCAAGAAGGCGGCTGCCAAGAATGGGGCCAAGACTAACAAGGCTGGCACCAAAACAACGGCATCGGGCAACACGAGGAGCAACACCAAACGAAATGCCACAAAAACGGGCACTAAACCAAGGCACACGTATACCCAACCGGTGGAGACGAGCACGGCTCCCGCATTTGCCGAGAACAATGCCGACCGCGCCATCAACAACAGTTTTGCGGGTAGCCGCGGCCGACTGCCCATGCCTATTACGGGCAGCTATGCCATTACGCGCCACTATGGCTCATACAGCGTGGCGGGACTAAAGGGCGTGCAACTCGACAGCAAGGGTATCAACATTACCGGACACCCCGGAGCACAGGCACGCGCCGTGTTCAAGGGCGAGGTGACGGCCATATTTACCGTAGGCGGACTTTACAACATCATTGTGCGACACGGCTCGTACATGTCGGTTTACTGCAACTTGAACTCTACCTCGGTGCGACGCGGCCAGGACGTGCAGGCCGGACAAACGCTTGGCACGGTGGCTACCGACGCCTCGGGCAACAGCACACTGCACTTCCAGCTGCGCAAGGAGACGGCCCGCCTCAACCCTGAGGCTTGGCTCGGAAGATAACCACAACGCTTGCCAGCACTACACTTTCAATAGCAAACACTACACTACAATGAAAATAGAACAACAACTCACCAACGCTGTCATTGAGGCCGTGAAGGCGCTCTACGGGCAGGACATCACTGCCGCGCAAGTGGCTCTGCAAAAGACTAAGAAAGAATTTGAAGGACACCTCACACTGGTGGTTTTCGGCTTGTTGCGCATTTCGCACAAAAAGCCTGAGGACACAGCACAGGAAATTGGCCAATGGCTCAAAGACAACACCACCCTGCTGCAAGGCTTTAATGTGGTGAAGGGCTTTCTTAACCTTGTCATTGCTCCCGCACAGTGGATTGGGCTGCTCAACGATATCGACGCTAATGCCGAATATGGCATTACACACCCCACGGCCGACAGTCCGCTGGTGATGATTGAATATTCATCGCCCAACACCAACAAGCCCCTGCACCTGGGCCATGTGCGCAACAACCTGCTGGGCTGGGCCTTGGCCGGCGTAATAGAGGCCAACGGCAACCGCGTGGTGAAAACCAACATTGTGAACGACCGCGGTATACACATCTGCAAGTCGATGCTGGCATGGCTCAAATATGGCAATGGCGAAACACCCGAAAGCAGCGGCAAGAAGGGCGACCACCTGATTGGCGACTACTATGTGGCCTTTGACAAGCACTACCGTGCCGAGGTGAAGGAGCTGCAGGCTAAATTTGAGGCTGAGGGCATGACTGCCGACGATGCCAAGGCCAAGGCCGAAAAGGAGAGTCCGCTCATTAAGGAGGCGCACGCCATGCTCGTAAAGTGGGAGGCTGGCGACCCCGAGGTGCGTGCCCTGTGGCGCAAGATGAACGAGTGGGTGTATGCCGGATTTGACGAGACCTACAAGGCTCTGGGTGTAAGCTTTGACAAGATTTACTACGAAAGCGACACTTACCTCGTGGGCAAGCAGGCCGTTGAGGAGGGCTTGAAAAAGGGCCTTTTCTTCCGCAAGGACGACGGTTCGGTATGGGCCGACCTTACCAAGGACGGACTTGACGAGAAACTGCTGCTGCGCGCCGACGGCACCAGTGTGTACATGACACAGGACATTGGTACAGCCAAACTCCGCTTTCAGGACTTCCCCATCAACAAGATGGTGTATGTGGTGGGCAATGAGCAGAACTACCACTTCCAGGTGCTCTCAATACTGCTCGACCGCCTGGGCTTTGAGTGGGGCAAGAGCTTGGTTCACTTCTCATACGGCATGGTGGAACTGCCCAACGGCAAAATGAAGAGCCGCGAGGGTACGGTGGTTGACGCCGACGACCTGGTGGCAGGCATGATAGCCCAGGCCCGCCAAACCATTGACGAGGCTAACAAGAACCCCGACATGACCGAGGACGAAAAGAACGAGGTGGCACGCATCGTGGGCATGGGCGCCCTCAAATACTTCCTGCTCAAGGTCGACGCCCGCAAAAACATGCTGTTCAACCCCGAGGAGAGTATCGACTTCAACGGCAACACGGGCCCGTTCATACAGTACACCTATGCCCGCATACGCTCTATCCTGCGCAAGGCTGCTGATGCCGGCATCAACATTCCCGACACACTGCCTGCCGACGTGGAGATTTCGACCAAGGAGGAGGGAATCATTCAGCACATAGCCGACTTTGCCGCTGTGGTGCGCCAGGCTGGCACCGAATACCAGCCCGCTGCCGTGGCCAACTACTGCTACGAGCTGGTTAAGGAGTACAACCAGTTCTACCACGACTTCAGCATCATGCGCGAGCCCGATGCCAAAAAGCAACTTTTCCGCCTTGTGCTCTCGCGCAACGTGGCCAAAGTGGTGCGTCTGGGCATGGGGCTGCTGGGCATCGAAATGCCCGAACGCATGTAATGACCTGATACCGACATAGGACGTTGGCTTTATTTATCTCTAAAAAAGACGACTATGACTCAAGCAATAAATGAGGCCATCAAACAACCCGTATTCTGGCTGTTCATTCTCATGATTATAGGTTCCGTCATTGGAATAATATGGTTTCAAAGTCCAAGTGGGAAAAGGTGGCTCGGTGGCGGTAAAGTAGCCCATTAACAACTAACACAGCCTCATGTCATCAACCCCCAAATACTACGTAGTGTGGCGCGGCCGCGAGCCGGGCATTTACCGCACATGGGAAGCCTGCCAACAACAAGTGGCGGGCTTTCCTTGTGCCCTGTTCAAATCATTCAAGAGTGAGGACGAGGCCAAAGCGGCCTTTGCCAACGCTCCCGAGCCCAACAGCGCAAGCGGTGCACCCCATGCCGACGCCGCCAGCCAGGGCGCAGAAAATGCCGAAAAGCCTGCCGACACCCGCAGTTACAAGCCTGCCGCCGGCCCAAAAGGCTGTCCGCCACCCCCACCCGACTGGCGACACGACACCGTGCTGCCGCTGCCACCCGAGGTCAAGGCCGACGCCCTGGCCGTGGACGCAGCTTGCTCGGGCAACCCGGGCCCCATGGAGTACCGCGGCGTGTATCTGGCCACCGGGCAACAGATATTTCACTACGGCCCAGTGCACGGCACCAACAACATTGGCGAGTTCCTGGCCATAGTGCATGCACTGGCACTGCTCAAGCAGCGCGGCCGCACCATGACCATCTACACCGACAGCCGCAACGCGCTACTGTGGGTAAAGGCCCGCAAATGCCGCACCAAACTGGAGCGCACCCCACGCACCGAACAACTGTTCCAACTCATTGAGCGCGCCGAACAGTGGTTGCGCACACACGACTACAGCGACATTCCCATCATCAAGTGGGAGACAAAACGCTGGGGCGAGGTGCCGGCCGACTTCGGACGCAAATAACAATAACGCCATTTCAGGTTGACGGGAATTCGGTTAACAGGTTAACAAGTAAGTATGCCATACACTACTTATTATGTTAAAGTAATACTGGTAAGAAGTTTACAAGAACTTGGCAAAGTTACCTGTCAACCCGTCAACCAGTTAACCCGTCAACCAAGAATTCCATTCACACACATGAAACATCTCTATATCGAAACATACGGCTGCCAGATGAATGTGGCCGACAGCGAAGTGGTGGCCTCTGTCATGAAAATGGCCGGCTACGAGCCTTGCGAAAGTCTGGACCAGGCCGACGCTGTATTTCTCAACACATGCTCGGTGCGCGACAATGCCGAGCAAAAAATCATACACCGCCTTGAGGCCCTCAACGCCATGCGCCGCAAGGGCCGCAAACTCATCATCGGTGTGCTGGGCTGCATGGCCGAACGCGTAAAGGAAGGGCTGCTCAACGAGCATGGTGTCGACCTCGTGGCCGGACCCGACGCCTACCTCAGCCTGCCCGACCTCATAGCACAGGCCGAAGTGGGCAACAAGGCCATCGACATTGAGCTGAGCACCACCGAAACCTACCGCGACATTGTGCCCGAGCGCTACTGCGGAAGCCGCATATCGGGCTTTGTAAGCATCATGCGCGGCTGCAACAACTTTTGCCACTATTGCATCGTGCCCTACACCCGAGGACGCGAGCGCTCACGCGACGTGCAAAGCATACTCACCGAGGTGCGCGACCTTGAAAGCCACGGCTACAAGGAGGTGACACTGCTGGGCCAGAACGTCAACTCGTACTGCTGGCACCGCGAGGACGGCACCGACCTGCTATTTCCCGAACTGCTGCGCACTGTGGCCCGCGCCGTGCCCACCATGCGCATACGTTTCAGCACAAGCCACCCCAAGGACATGAGCGACGACACACTGCGCGTCATTGCCGAGGAGCCTAATGTGTGCCGACACATTCACCTGCCCGTGCAGAGCGGTTCCAACCGCATACTTAAACTCATGAATCGCAAGTACACACGCGAGTGGTACCTCGACCGCGTGGCTGCCATACGCCGCATCATTCCCAACTGCGGACTGAGCACCGACATCTTTGCCGGCTACTGCTCTGAAACCGAAGAGGACCACCAGCTCTCGCTCTCGCTCATGCGTGAGTGTGGCTACGACTCGTCATTCATGTTCAAGTATAGCGAGCGCCCCGGCACCTACGCCTCACGCCACTTGCCCGACGATGTGCCCGAGGAGGTGAAAATACGCCGTCTTGAGGAGCTCATCGCGCTGCAAAACGAACTGAGCGCCGAGAGCAACCAGCGTTGCATAGGCCAGGAGTACGAGGTGCTGATTGAGGGGGTGAGCAAGCGCTCCAAGGAGCAGCTTTTCGGACGCACCGAACAAAACAAGGTGGTGGTGTTCGACCGCGGCAATTATCGTCCCGGGCAGTATGCACGCGTACGCATCACCGACGCCTCAAGTGCCACGCTCAAGGGCGAAACTATCGCGTAAATGCGGTAACGTGTGGCTAATGTGCTAATATGGCAATGTGCTAATATGCCCAACGCAACCTCTAATGGGGGCGACGCGTCCCGCGTGGAAAAGGCAATGTTCATACATTAAATAATAAAGGCTCACAAACAGCGCTAATTACACGTCTGTTTGTGAGCCCTTGCCTTAATCCCGATGCGTCCAGAGGCTACTGAAAAATCCCGACGCGAGACGAGGCTGCTGAAAAATGCCCCGACGCGAGACGCGTCGCCCCCATTAGAGCGCAATTTCCTGGCATAACAGTTCTTTACCTGGCCTCAAATCCGCTTTTTAACCTGTCAATCTGATAGAAAACGCAAGCACTAATGGGGGCGACGCGTCCCGCGTCGGATTTTTCAGCAGCCTCGAGACGCGTCACCCCCATTAGTGCTTGCGTTATATTTATTCTCTCCCCGTCAGCCTACCTATAAACGAGTGTATGTACTTTTACTGCCATCTTACACTTTTTGTACGTAACAAGTTGATATACAGAGATTTCAAGAGTGTAAGATGATTTCAAAGTATCTTACACACTCCTGCATACATCTTACACACCTCACCCCCTGTCACGCAGTCAGTTTGGACGTATGCAGTAGATAATACGGCATAGGGACGCAGAACAATTTGTCGGAGCAACAGACCTTTCTGCTCCCCTATGCCGTGACATCTTCCTCCCGTGCTTGTCCGTGTGGCAACATGTGAGTTGTGTAGGTTGCGTGTAGGTGGAATTTGTAACATCTTACACTAAGTAAAGCATTGACAGTCAATGAGTTGCAACGAGTTAGTGTAAGATGCAAGATACTCGGCAAGTAAAGTATTTGTAGTATAGTAAAGATACCGCAACCACAAAACGCAACCACAAAACGCAACCTCTAATGGGGGCGACGCGTCATCGGGCATTAAGGCAAAGGCTCACAGACAGGCGTGTAATTAGCGCTGTCTGTGAGCCTTTATTAAATATATGAACATTGCATTTTTCCCGACGCGAGACGCGTCGCTCTAAGTTTGCAGCAGT
>ERZ1034949.1225-NODE-1225-length-12454-cov-3.790064_pt1 | contig 12454 bp, 25 predicted proteins | sample MGYA00520590_ERZ1034949 | MGnify/ENA primary metagenome ERZ1034949 (study PRJEB33766, sample SAMN09781752) | gut metagenome | biome: gut microbiome | host: Homo sapiens | place: Madagascar | study: EMG produced TPA metagenomics assembly of the PRJNA485056 data... | reverse complement strand
CCTGCGAGCGCTGCAGGAAGATCTCCGGCGTATAGATGCCGGTCTCGACCAGCTCATACGCGCGGGCCTCCTGCGCCTCCAGCTTGGCAAGCTGCTTACGGTCGGCGGCGATCGAGGACTCGAGCGCGGTGCGCATGGGCGTGTCATCTGGCGCAGCGGCCTCACCGAGCTCCAGCTCGCGCAACCAGCCACGCAGAGCATCCAGCACGGCGTCCTCCACATCATCATACCACGCGCTGACAGTCGTGCAGCCGTAGGAGGGACAAAGGAGCGTATCGCGGCGGTTGCCGGACGACGGACGGCGCACCATCACGCGGCCGCACTGGTCGCAGCGGACGAGCCCGGCGAGGCTCGTCACGGTCCCCCATGCGCCCTTGCCGCGCGGGCTGGCGCTGGAATAGCTCAGAGCGACGGCCTTGTCGTACTGCTCCTGCGAGATCAGGCCGTCGTGCAGCCCTTTATAAAGCTTCAGATCCTCCTGCCGGGTGCGGGGGCGACTGACGACGACAGCGCCGTCGACAATGCGCTTTGTCTCCGGCCTCCCGCCGGATTTGATCCAGCCAGCATTTGCCGGATTGCGCAGGATATCCAGCACAGAGTCCGCGCGCCAGGGACTGCCGGAGTTGGTCGGGACGCCGAGGCTGTTCAGCCGCGTGGAGATCGCCTTCGCGCCGATGCGCGCGCAGCCCTCGCCGGTGTACCAGTTGTAAATCTGCTGCAGGATGGGGGCCTGCTCCGGGTGCGGGACGAGCTTGTAGCCCTTGTCGTTCGGCAGCTTCTCGCGGAGCCAGCCGAAGGGCGTCTTGCCGGAGATCCACTTGCCTTCGCGCAAAGAAGCCTCTTTGCCGCGCGACAGGCGGCGCTTGATGGTGTTGTACTCGCGCCGGGACATAAAGAGGCCGAATTCGAAGTATTCCTCGTCCATTTCGTTGTTTGGGTCATAGACTTTGTTCGGGGTAACGATCTTTGTATTGGAATACTTGAAAGTCTGCGCAATAATGCCCTGGTCGATGGTGTCGCCGCGCGCCAGACGCTCGACCTCCATGACGATGACGCCCGCATAGTTCCCGGTCTCGACGAGCTGCAGGACCTTCTGCACCTCCGGCCGGACGGCAATGGAGTCGCCGGTCACGACTTCCTCGCAGATCTCCACGACGTTCAGCCCGCGGCTTTCGGACAGCGACAAAAGCGCGGCCCGGTGCCGCTTGAGCGTGTCGGTCTGGCCGAGGGCTTCGGCCTCCATGTCCTTCCGGGACTTGCGCAGATAAATGATGTACTGCGCGAGCGGGTCGGAGATTTTCCAGGTAGATGTAAAGTTCATAAGCAAATTCTCACCACTGCGGCAGGCGGTTATACGGGCACAAAGGATGCAAGCGCGGAGGCGCGGACCCAGCCGATATTGGGATTACAAAGGTCGACGAGGAGCGCCAGAAGCGCGACGAGAACGATGCATACCAGAACGCCGATCAAGATATCCTTGCGCCGAGCCTCGACGGACTTCTGGCGGATGATCTGTTCCTGCTTGGAAATGATCACGTTGGCATGCTTGAGCCGCAGCTCAAGCTCGGCGATGCGCGGCATTTTATCCGGCTGGTCCAGCAGCACGGCGCTGTCCGTGTCCATCGCGTCCGCGATCCGGTGCAGAGCGGACGAAGGGACGTCGCAGCCACGCTCATAGCGCGAGAGGCTGGCGACGGAAACGCCGGAGGCATCGGACAGCTCGTTCAGCGTCATGCCGCGAGACAAACGCTCTGAACGGATGCGATTTTCACAGGTTTCCAAGATTTCCACGATCCTTTCCAAAAATGAGAATCCAGAAAATACGGATTTCTCAAAAAATCTCATAAATTCTCATAACTGGTAGTTGCTGAAAACGAAAAACAGGCATACGCTGGAAGCGCAAGGACGGCTCCCGGTCGCCTGCGCAAGCAAAAGCCCGCGTCGTTGTTCGGCCAGCGGCGCGGGCGAATCTCAGATCATTGCAGCGAGATGGACCAGCCGCCGACGGCGTGAACGGTCATGACGGTGGCACCTGAGTCAATGCGGACAGTGCCGCTGTAGGGGTCAACCGTGTTGACAAGGAGATCAAACCCGCTGCCGTAGGTAATGACCGAAAAATAGCGGGACATCGTATTTCCGTTAATGATCGCAGACCGACAGTCAGACGGCAGGAGCAAAACCGCGTCATCAATGCCGCTGTATGTCTCGCCGACCGGAAGAACTGGGGCCGTGTAAAGGGAAACGACCTCGATGGTCCACGGACATTCCGCATCGACTTCAAGTGTCCGCGTATCCTGATTGGGGTCAAGGACGTATCCGTTATAGTAATCAGTCGTATTTACAAAAAGCTCCGTATAATTTCCGGCTGCGTCATAGCCAGTCACAGAAAAATGTCGATCCTCAGAATTGCCGGAGATGTGGAAATAGTAAAGCGAGTCAAACGGAGAAATGTCGAAGTAATCGTCGCCGCTGCCGGTGTAGGTGATGGGGGCAGGCGGAATAAACGTTTCTTCCGATGGAGCAGGCTCCGGCTCCTGCACGGGAGCAGAGGAAACGGTAGAGCCATCAGAAGCGAGGCGCTCAGACACGGCCTGCGCGGAAGCCTGCATCTCTGGAGGCGAGTTTTTAAAGTCACGGGCACCAATGACCGCGTTGATGATCTGCGGGATAACGGCGACAAGCCAGATAATGCCGATCACAATCAAAACGGTTTTCCATTTTGATTTTTTTCGTGGGCGTTTCGCTGGGGGGTCTTGAGGCTCCTGAGACCCTTGAGGCTCCTGAGACCATTGAGGCTCCTGTGGCGCCTGAGGATCCTGAGGCTCCTGAGGCTCCTGAGGCTCCTGAGGCTCCCGAGACTCCTGAGGCTTCCGAGGTTCTTGAGGCTTGGACTTACCACATCCTGCATCGGAAGCTCGCGGGAAACCGGAATCGCTGTAGGTGAAAGACGATTGCGCAGCTTTATGTGCAAGCTTTGATAGCTCCTCTTGCCGTTCAGATTCCGTAATTTTGCGACGAAGTCTGACATACACGCGAGCGCCAAATTTCTTGTCTGGGAAATCGTCGTCAGGGCCACCGTAGACTTCACAGTCATCGCCAAAGACGGTGTATCCGTTATCCTCCATACGAGCGAGCTCAGCTGCAACATCTTTTGGGACGTTGCCAACTTCACGGTCATCAAAATAGACACGATACGCAGGTGCGCCATCATATTCATATCGTTCAAGCTCAACGAGAACGGGATCTAGGTCTTCCTGCTTCTTGAATGCTCGCCGGAGTGAGGTCTGACGGTATGAACCATCCGAGGCCTTAAAAGAGGAACCGGCCAGTTGAAAATCCCAGACCTCCGTCCACGCATTGGGGAGACGCTTGTTGACGTCCATAGCTATCCCTCACAAAAATATATGTAAATTTTTGTAGACTCTCATAATTGTAATTAACGAACGTATGTTCTAATATAATCATGCGAGTAAGGAAAAGGAACCTACAAATATTGTAAGCCACCGCCGAGGAAAGCACAACCGGAAAAGTGAACAAAAAATGAACGGTCTTTTTGTGGAAGAATGGGGGAATGGATAGGATGACGCGAAGTTTTTACCTGCAGGACATCCGCCGCATGCTGCGGCTTGCGACGACGGAACAACTCGATCTGGTCTGGCGCTTCCTGCGCGGACTGGTCGCATAGAGAAAAAAGAGCCGAGGGCGGTCATCCGTCCTCGGCCATTTTTTTTGCGATCTCGGCGAGCAGCTGCCATTCGTCGACGCTGAGCTTGCTGATGATCGATACAAACCGCTTGCGCGGCGAGTCGTCCGGGTCGTGCATGACGACGCCCATGAACTCGGCGATCTCCTGGTTCCGCGTCAGCTTCTGTTTCATCTCGCCCTCACCAGTGCGGAGCCAGGTCTCGCTCACACCGTATTCACGGCAGATATCAGCGATTGTGCGATCACTTGGCTGCTTTGCACCGGAGCACAACGATGAGACGAACTGAGACGAGACGTGAAGAGATTCGGCAAACTTCGTCTTTGTAAAGCCAAGCTCTTTGATTAAGAAATCAATCCGCTGATTGATGGTTTCCATTGTTATCCCTCCTTATGAAACTAGGTTACCACACGCAGGAACAAAAGTCAAGAAATAAATGAAATTTAGATTCAAAATAATGCTTGACAATGAAACTAAGGCGTGATAATATGAATCTAGGTTACAGAGAACAGAAACCAATGCGAGGTGAGAACAATGTCCGAGAAGGAAAAGCAGGCAATCGAAAACCTGAACAAAAGCACCGAGAAGCTGACGCCGGCACAGATGCAGCGTCTGAGCGACATCGCCTACGGCATGGCGATGGCGAAGGAAGCCAAGCAGGAGCAGGACAAACAGACTGCGTAAAGCTGTAAAACCTGGAAAAACTAACGCCGGAAGGAGGCTGAACCATGAGAAAGCCGTATGACCCGATCGCGGACGAAGAGCCGCACATCGTGGCCGAGTATCATTTTCCAAACTGCACGGCGTATATCGCCGACAACTACCTGCGCCGCCTGACGCCGGAGCAGAAAGAGGCCAACCGGCAGGCCGCCCGCCGCGTGGCGTGGCAGATCCTCGAGCGGGCCGCAGCCGAAGGGCGTCTGCCCGCGGCCAGCAATTAAACGCGCCGCAAGGCGCGTACATAGGAGTCGATATTATGGCGAACGTCAAGAGATACACCCTGACGCTGGATGCGCAGGAGCTGCATGATCTGATCGAGGCGGCGCTGGTCTGCGAGTGCCAGAACGCCAATATTGCCCGCGGCCTGCAGCGGAAGATACTGGAGGCGGACGCACAGAAGCTCATCTGCATGAACGCACGGCTGATGCGCGTGGTCAAGCGGATGCAGGAGATGGAGGCGAAGGCATGAAAAAGCTGCTTCTGACAACGGCTGAATGGCTGTATCTCAAGTGGACGCTCGAAAGGAACATGATCCGAATGGATGTGGACACGTTCCGCCTCAAAGAGGGCGCGCCGGGCAGCGAAGCAAGGCAGGAAGCCATCGGGAAAGAGCTCGAGAGCATTGAGAAGGAGCGCAGGAATATCGAGCGGATGCTGGAAAAGATCGAAGCGGCAGAGACCGTACAGACCGCAACGGATGAAACGGAGGAGAAGAAATGAGAACCAATCTTGCAGAGCGGCTCGGGTATGAGCCGGAGGAAGAGACCAGGGAACGGCAGGAGCGGCTGCTGGAGGAGCTGCGGTACCGGGAGGCCATGCGGCGGGTGGCGAAGACCTGCTGCGTGTGGCTGGGCGGCGCGGCCTTCGTGCTGGCGGTGATCGCCGGGTACGCAGAAATGACCGACGCCTGCGTCGCGACCGGCGCGATCGCGCTGGGTCTGACGACCTACGGGATCCTGTGAAGCCGGTGAAGGACGAGCCCAAGATCATCGTCGAGCTCCGGCCGGATCAGCTGGCCAGCCTGATCGATGCGTTGGGCTTGGCGTCAGAATGCGAGCAGGAGGACGCCGAGTGCCTGAACAGCATGGACCGCGTCAACGCGCAGTGCGTCGCCGACACGGTTGCCAGGCAGGACAAATACGCGAAGCTCGCAGCCTGGCTGCAGCACGTGCAGGAGGAAGCGAAGTGAATTATTTTGCGCCGCGCATGCGGCCCATCCCGCCGCCCTGCGGCCGGAACTGCCCGGACCGAAGCGGCACATGCCGCGCCGGGTGCTGCACATGGACGCTCTACGAGAGCATCCGGAACCACATCTACGACGTCAACCACCGTGACAGGGACAGCCTGCAGCCCGATCTTGCAGCGGGAAAGCAGATGGTCCATGCCGACAACCAGATAAGGAGGCGCAAACACATTGCGAAATAGCATCGATTACCCCGGCGAGCGGGTGCCGCGGCGCCCCGCCGTGATCGCCCAGGCCGGATACACCGGACAGAACCACTTTTCCGTTACATATGGCGATCAGAAAGTGACTGTCCGCGCCGAGGATGGCTATGCGGCTCTTTTCACCGCCGCCAAACACTGGGGCTATAAATTCACCCGCCCGGAGTTCCACCAGAACGCCCGCGCGACCAAGCTCCACTACACGCCGGACACCCGGCCGGGGGCGCTGGTATGAGGTTCGTGTGCGACGCCTGCCAGGATATCACGAACATCGAGGCCGACCGAATGGAGATCCAGGGCGACAAGCTGATGGTGTACAGCCGCGGGCGGCTGGTCTACGTGGCGGATCTGGGCCAGATCATGCTGGCCAAGCTTACGCCGGGGAGGGAGGACGGAAATGGACGTAGAGCAAGCCGCGATTGAGCGGCTGAAAATGGCATCAGAAATGAGCCTGCGCCTGTACGAGCAGCCGATTGTGATTACATACTCGGGCGGCAAGGATTCAGACGTTCTTCTGCATCTGGCTGGGAAAGCGGGTATCCCGTATGAGGTGCTGCATTCGCTGACCACGGCGGACGCGCCGGAGACTGTCTGGCATGTGCGAGATACCTTCCGCCGCTTGGAGCTGGCAGGCGTAAAGTGCACAATCGATACGCACCGGACGCCAGACGGCGGAAACGTGACGATGTGGAATCTGATCCCGCGTAATTTCGTGCCACCGACAAGAATCAGCAGATATTGCTGCAGGGAACTGAAGGAAACCGGCGGAAAAGGACGTTTTATTGCGACGGGAGTCCGGTGGGCAGAGTCTGCAAGGCGGAAGCAATCACACGGCGTTATGGAAACTAGCCACAAGGACAAAGACAAGCGAATTATCCTAATGGACGACAACGACGAGCGGAGAATGCTCCTGGAAAACTGCCAGCTGAAAGCTCGACGGACGGTAAACCCAATCATCGACTGGAAAGACGAAGACGTTCTCGGCTACTGCGACGAGCAGAAGATTGCGATGAACCCGTTATACGCCTGTGGCTGGAAACGAATTGGCTGTATTGGATGCCCTCTTGCCAAAAAGGCAACGCGATACGCCGAATTTGCAAGGTATCCGAAGATTAAAGCCGCATATATCCGTGCGTTCGGCCGGATGCTCAACGAACGGAAGAAGCGGGAGCCATCGAACGACTGGCAGACAGGCGAGGACGTGATGCACTGGTGGATGGAGGACGGCGTGCTGCCGGGACAAATGGTTCTTGAAGGAATGGAGGATATATGACATACAAGGAAATTATACAGGCGCTGCGGTGCTGCGCGAAGGGGCTTGGACACGACGACGCGTGCGAAAACTGCAAGGTCGGAGAAATCCAAGATCGGCGGGAATACATCGAGTTTGCGGCTGCTAACGTGATCGAGCGCCTGACCGCCGAGAACGCGGCGCTGCGGGAGAATGTGCCGCAGTGGATCAGCGTGGAGGAAGGAGGCAAGACAGATGCTTGATATTTGCCCGGTATCGCTGGCAGAGGCAAACGCCTTTGTCGCGGAGCACCACCGGCACCACAAGCCGGTGGTGGGGCATAAGTTTTCTATCGGCTGCACCGATGGAGAGAAAATCGTAGGCGTGGCGATCGTCGGGAGACCCGTTGCACGGTATCTGGATGATGGATGGACGCTCGAGGTAAACCGCTGTTGTACAGACGGAACTCGAAATGCCTGCTCTATTCTGTATGCCGCTGCATGGCGCGCCGCCCGGGCGATGGGATACCGCAAACTGATTACTTACATTCTGGATACGGAACCGGGGACAAGCTTAAAGGCGGCTGGATGGAAGTGCGTAGGACGGGCTGGCGGGCCTCGCTGGACAGGCAAGCGCCGCCCGGAGGTCGATCTTTGCCCCGCACAAATGAAAATCCGGTTTGAGCGGGAGGAAGGAGAAAAGGAATGAGTAAAGCTGTTTTGATCAGCATTCGCCCGGAGTGGTGTGAGAAGATCATCAACGGGCAGAAAACGATCGAGGTGCGCAAGACGCGCCCGAAGATGGATACGCCGTTTAGGTGCTACATCTACAAATGCGGAAACGGCAAAGTCATCGGGGAATTTCTGTGCGATGAGATCAGCAACATTAGCTTCGGCTGGCACATATCCAACCTCAGGATTTACGACACCCCGCGCGAACTGCGGGAATTTTACGCTGTGCCAAATGAGGTAGAGGTAGCGCTCAAGGCAAAACCCAAGCCCATCACCCGCCCGCCGCAGAGCTGGCGGTATGTGGAGGAAGAGACATAGAACGACTGACAAGTCCTAATATCAACGTAGACCCGGGCACCGACCGATTTCTGCACGCCGCGATCGGCGGCAAGGAAATCGACTGGAAGCAGAGCCGGGACAGCACGCTCAACGTGATGATCAACGGCCCGACGAGCAACGGCTTTGGCAAGGATATTTTCCGCAAGATGGCCCGCGATCTGTACGGACGGCTGAAAGCCTACGAGGACATTGCCGAGTTGTGCGGCGGGTTTGACCGCCTCCGCGAGCTTGCCGAGGCCGACAAGGACGGGCGCGTGGTCGTGCTGCCGTGCAGGCAGGAAGATGAACTGTGGACATACTGCAATCACCCGGTTAAGCGGGTATATAGTTTTACCGTATCGGACGTGAGCACACTGAACGGGCGGACTGTGCTGAATACGCTAGGTCTCGGCACGATCAGGCCAGAGGACGTCGGCAAAACCGTATTTTTCACCAGCGAGGAAGCGAAGCGGGCGCTGCGGGAAATGGATGGCAAGCCATGACCAGAAAACGCGCAAGAAAGATCCTCATGTCCATCGGCACGAGCCGGAACCGTGCAAACTGGGGGCTGACAGCAAAGCCGCGCTGGAAGACAAACGCCGGTGTGGTAGAGGACACGCTGGCGATCAAACTGTACGCGAAGTTGCTGCGGGCAAGAATGGAGGGCAAGAAGGATGGCAAAACGTAAAAACATGTTTTGCAGTTGGGGCGCTATAGAATGAGCGGACTGCGGTTTGAATCCATGGCGGACATGCCGCCGAGGATGCGGGAGCTGTATGCAAGGCAGAAGCTCGACCTCTCAGGAGCTGCGGCGCCAGCTACCCTTCACAAGGGGAGCCATGGGAAGACGAAGTACGGCAGCCGGAAGGATACGCGCGGCGAGCTGCGCTTCGACAGTCAGAAGGAAGCCCGGCGGTATGACGAGCTGATGGTCATGCTGCGGGCCGGGATCATCTCCGACCTGCGGCTGCAGCCGCAATTCACGCTGCAGGAATCTTATGTGACAGAGACCGGCGAGCGGATCCGCGCGGTCCGGTACACGGCGGACTTTTCCTACCGCTTCGGCGGAAAGCTGGTCGTCGAGGACGTGAAGTCGACCGCCACGCGGACCAAGGAGTATCTGCGGAACCGCAAATTCGTGCGGTCCAAATTCGGGATCGAGATCCAGGAGGTCTAACATGCCAGAAAAAAACGAGAGCAGCCCGCGCGAGGCATGCGGGCTGCCGAAGCAGGGCAATGCCTGTCCGTATGCAAAGCTCGCGCCGGATCTTTGCGCGCGGTGCGGCTGGAGCCCGGAGGAGCACGCGCGGCGGCAGGCGCTGTCACTGACCGAGAACGCCGACGGGCTGCGACACAAGGACATCAGCCAGCCCGAGGACTAAGACCAGCAATCAGCCGGGGGACCATATTTTTTGGACTTATGCCGCAGCCGCTCCGCCATGAGACGGCTGCGGGAGGATCACCCCGGCTCTGCACCCGGCCCGCGAAACCTCAAGCCCGCGGGCCGGGGATAAAAAGCGCGTGTGGAACGTGCGCGCGGATGGAAACTGTAAACGTTACCCCACGCCGGGTGTCGGGATCGCCCGGCGGCATCGTGTTACCTCCTTATGGAAAGCTGCCTGAGCAGATAAGGGCAGCTCGTCTGCGGCGACAGGGGGACGCGCAGGCGCAGACGGTGCAAGTCCGCCCTGCATAGGGGCCGGGAGACCGGCCCCTGACGAAAGGAGAATGGAAATGTCACACGTAGTCGACCTGACGGGCACGGATTTTGGATATTTGCATGTCATCGGGCGGGATACCAGCAAAAAAGGAGACACGGCACACTGGATCTGTCGGTGTAAATGCGGGACCATCTGCAGCAAGGACGGAAGATATCTCCGGAACGGGCATGCAAAAAGCTGCGGCTGCTTCCGGAAAGAACGCGCGGCCACGCTCGTCACCAAGAAGAATCCAGCCAAAAAGCCAAAAGCCGAACCGAAGAAGAAAAAATTCGGCCGCGGCCCGCAGCGGGTAGGCTCCGGGATCTGCTACAACCCACTCTGTCCGACGCGCAACAACTACCGCGGCGCCTGGAGCTGCACAGAGTGCCGCTTCTGCCCGGAACGCAAATTTGCCCGCCAGTCGAGGCGGGGGATCATCACAATTTAGAGGAAGATACATGCACGTGTATGGCGTGCGGGTACAAGGACTGACGCTGAACGCATGGCCGGAATTTCCGGCCACGCTTTGAGCGGGCAGATAGCCCGAAGCCTATGGGCACAAAAGGAGAACAAAAATGCAAAAGTACATCGGAACAAAAATGGTAGAGGCGGAGAAAACAGAAAATGGATACCGAGTGCGGTATGAGGACGGGTATGAGAGTTTTAGCCCAGCAGATGTGTTTGAAAAGGCGTACATGCCGCTTTTGGCGAACGGATGCTTGAAAACAGAGAAACCGAGCATCAGCCAGAGGATGGTTGATGATTTCATCGCATTCCATGAGGTGAAAACGCTCGGAGGAAAAACGACCATCGTAAGGGCTGTTCTTAGAAATGGCTTTGAAATCGTTGAAAGTTCGAGCTGCGTGAGCGCCGAGAACTACGACGAGATGATGGGCGAAGCTATCTGCATGGGCAAAGTGAAAGACAAAGTGTGGATGTTGCTCGGGTTCTTGTTGCAGACGGCAGTAAATGGTACCCGCGGCGCCACGACATGCCCGGATGATCGTTGAACGCATGGCCGGAATTTCCGGCCACGCTTTGAGCGGGCAGAAGACCTGTAGGGGCGGACGGCTCTGTCCGCCCGGGAGAAAGAGGTGTGGATGATGGCAAAGAGACACAAGCGCCGCCTGTTTACAGGGGCGGTATGTACGCAGATCGTTTATACCGTGTTTGATGGCGCGGATCCGAAGACCAGCAAGCCGCGAAAGCCGCGCTTCCAGACGCAGGCGGAGCGCGATGAATTCAACAGCAAGCAATCGCTGGATCGGCTCGTTGCGCTGATGAACGCCAATTTCTCGCCCACAAGCCTGTATTCCACCCTGACATTGGATGCAGAAAACGAGGTACATACCGCAGAGGAAATGCGCAGAGTGCGCGACAACCTTGTGCGACGCATGCAGTATCACTATCCGAAGGCCAAAATCGTTGCTTTCTACGGAAGAGGAAAAACAACCAATCGCTTCCATTTGCATCTGGTAACAGAGGGAATCCCGGAAGAAGCCATCGGCGGGCTTTGGGGGCTCGGCAGCGTGATCGAGGTTCGGCACCTGCGAAAGCACAACTATTATATAGATGAGCAGGGAAACAAGGTCGACCACGGCCAGGACTACACAGCACTTGCCAGTTACCTGCATGCGCACTGGAGAAAAGAATTCGGCGGCCACCGGTACAAGGCGACGCGAAATTGTATCCGCCCCGAGCCGGAACCTGCGACCGAGGCCGTGCGCGAGTACAGCCCCAAGCATCCGCCCGTCGCCCCGCGCGGCTATATCCTCGTCGAGGCCCGGACGACAAAGTACGGGTATCAATATTATAAGTATGTAGTCGATCCAAGATCAGAGCACAAGCGGAACGGGAGCCGCTTAAATTAAACCTTGTATATGCGTAAGGTTTTAGAACGAAGCAGGAAGGAAGTGGGAAAGTGTCAAAGCCGAGATACTGGTGGTACGGAAATGTCTGCCGCACCATCGGCGAATACCCGAAACTGAGCCGACAGGTTCGGGATATGAGCCGGCAGAAGATCACGCCGGGATATTCCTCACAGCCAGGCGGGCAATCCTCCGGCCGCGCCGTCGAGGACATTGCGGTGCGCGTCCTGTCCTCACGGGAGTACGAGGACTACACCGCGATCCAGTCCGCCATCAACACCGTGCAGACCTGGCGGGACGGCGGTGATGTGCTGGAGATCGTGCGCCTGCATACATGGATCTGGCCGCGCGAGAGTCTGGAGTCCGCTGCCAGACAGGTACACGTGAGCACATCCACGGCCAAGCGGATGTACAGCCGCTTTGTCTACGAGGCAGCGCGGGCAATGGGATACCGCAAAAGTTGAGCTAACAGAGCCTAAAATCTGTGCTACAGTGATAGCGTGAAGAATTGGAGGGAACAGGATGCAGCCATGGGCCGCACGCTTTTACGCGTCCGGGCGCTGGAAGAAATGCCGCGCCGGGTATATCAAGTTCCGCCGGACCATCGACGGCGGGCTGTGCGAAGAGTGCCGGGACAAGCCGGGCTACATCGTCCATCACAAGCGGGCGCTCACGCCGGACAACATCACCGACCCGGACGTCAGCCTGTCCTACTCCAACCTCGAGTACGTCTGTAAGGA
>ERZ1034949.1224-NODE-1224-length-12456-cov-31.873639_pt1 | contig 12456 bp, 16 predicted proteins | sample MGYA00520590_ERZ1034949 | MGnify/ENA primary metagenome ERZ1034949 (study PRJEB33766, sample SAMN09781752) | gut metagenome | biome: gut microbiome | host: Homo sapiens | place: Madagascar | study: EMG produced TPA metagenomics assembly of the PRJNA485056 data... | reverse complement strand
AGTTTGTAACGAGGTGATTACCGCATAAACTTTTTGTTGACAGAGTGGATATAATGTTATATAATGATTGTGGGAGGTGATACCATGAAGAAAGCGGTTACACTTGTTAGACTTGCGTTTCATGTTGCTGTGCTTTCGATTGCACGTTATAATGTACGCACAGCAAAAAATATTGTTAAGCGTGAAGAAAACCGTCTTGATAAGATCGTTAATGAAATGAAGAGGTGCTGATTATGTTAAAAATATCGTCAAAACTGTTAGCTGCTTGCAATCGCGTGTACGGTCCGTACGACATGCACTTGTGTGCAGATGTAAATAGCATGATACAGCGAAATCGCATTTATAAACGTGATTGCTCTGTGTTCACAAATATGCACGGCAATGTTCTGATTACACCTAATGACAATGATGTTGTACTTTTTGCAAAACTTGCGCGTGAGTACGTCGACGAGGATCACACACACAGCACCGTTGTGTCAATGCTCATGCCTACTGATAATTCGTTGAAATGGCTCGCGAAACTCATTAAAATTGCAGACAACATTATTGTTACACACGACGGATGTTATATATTAGCAATCGTGAATGATTGGACTTGCCGCACTAGCTATTGGAAAAACATGTATAATATGCGACATCCGGCACCAATTAGCGAAACCGAGTTATATAGTATTATTTATAAAGGAGTGTCAAAACATGGCAATTAAAATTTGCGTTTCCATTGATGAGGCGCTACTCATTAAGTTCGACTGCGTAAAGCCGACGTACGCAAGCAGATCTGCAATGATTTCTGAGCTGATCTATAAATATATAAAGGAGGCCGAACAGAATGGCAACCCGGAAACGTAAAACGGCAGTTAGCGAAATCGAGAAATATGAGCGCCTGAGGGATCAGGCGCTTAAGCAAACTGAGCGGCAGGCAAAACCGGCGTTTGGGTTTGATAATGCTTATGAACCCGCCAAACTAGCGCAACGCGATATTCGCGATATTCGCAAAGAATATTCACGTTTGAGAGCTATTGTTCGAAAGCGTCTTGATCGCATGCATAACAGTGAATTCGCGAAAACGAAAGCACTAACCACTAACGTTGATAAATACAAGCCGCTAGCAGAAATCAAAACAACTGCTGAACTGCTTAAATCAACGCGTGATATTGCTGCAACGGTTAGATCTTTGCAGGGATCTGTGCAGGGGCAACGTGCAATCAAGTATCAAAATCTTGTTACGCTTCACGAGCACGGATACACTAATGTTAACGATAACAACTATCAAGCATTTACACAGTTTATGGATTTGTACCACAATACGAATCTTGATAAGATCTATGATTCCGAGCGAATCGCTGAACTGTTTGAATCAATGTCAGACGCTGTTGACGTCAACCGTAAAACAATAATGAACAAATTCAATGCGTTCATGTCTGACGTCGATAAAACGGAACGCGTAGTAGACAAAATTAAAAAAAGCGGCAAATCAACAGCGCGTGATTTTTACCGCGCATTTAGGGAGAGCGAATAAAATGATCATGGACGCGAAAAGGGCAAAACCGCAAATGTTCAAAACATTAAAAAAACTGTCGCGTCCACGCGGCAACGGTGGAGGTAAACACAACTGTCCTGACTATGCCGATTGCATAACAGCGTTTGATATTGAAACAACTAATATATCAGAGATTGAGCAAAGTGTAATGTACATTTGGCAATGGCACTTTGCGGAGCCAATTAACCATACATTTATTGGTAGGACATGGCAGGAGTTCAAAGACTTTTGTCATGTTGTCAGATCAGGTTTAAAAAAAGATTTGTCACTGGTGGTTTGGGTTCATAATCTAAAGTATGAATTTCAATTTCTACAAAACGCATGGCAATGGGAACCCGAGCAGATCTTTGCGGTTAAAAGCCGAACTCCGCTCAAAGCAACACACGGAATTTTTGAATTTCGCTGTTCATTCTTGCAAACTAACATGTCACTACGGCTATTCCTCGAGAGAATGAAAGTCGAACACCAAAAGTTGGAAATGGACTATTCGGAAACTCGTTACCCGTGGACGGCAATCAGCGACGCCGACTTACAATATGCTGTACACGATGTCGTGGGTTTGTGTGAAGCTATCAGCGCTGAAATGTCGCGCGACGGCGACACTTTATATTCAATACCACTAACCTCGACTGGGTATGTCCGCCGCGACTGTAAAAAAGCTATGCGGGATTTTAAGTTTGGGTTTGTTGCGTCAATCGCTCCAGATTGGGAAACATACCTACAACTTAAAGATGCATTTCGGGGTGGCAATACGCACGCAAATCGCGCAATTGTAGGTAAAATCGTTAACGATGTAAAATGTATGGATTTTTCATCTAGCTACCCCGCGCGACAGTGTTATTGTAAATTTCCGGTGACGCCGTTAAAATTGTTAACAGATGATAACGGTTACGCGGTGGAATGGGATGACCTGTCGGAAATTGAACATCAAAAACGGCGCGGCAAAGCGTTTGTTTGTGATCTTGCAATCACCGGTGTTCGTCTTAAAGATCTAGCTTGGCCGGTTCCATACATATCAAAATCAAAATGCCGTAATCTCATACAAACTTCAGATAACGATAACGGGCGCGTAATGTCAGCAGACTACCTCGAGACGACTGTAACAGATATTGATCTTGACATTATAATAGATGAATATGCGTATGACAGTATACACATTACAAATTTGAGAACTGCGCGTTATGGCCATTTACCGAAACCGTTGATCATGATGGTTAATCAGTATTTTGAACAGAAAACAACGCTTAAAGGTTCAGACGATCAAAATTCAGAACTTATCTATCAGAAATCAAAAAATCTACTCAATGCAATTTACGGTATGTCAGCGCAAGACCCGTGTAAAATCGGTGTTGTGTTTGATCCGGACGACGAAGATATTTGGAAAGACGAGGAAATAGACGACAGTGAGAGATCTGAACGTTTGCAGAAAAACAATAAATCCGCTGTTGAACCATATCAGTGGGGCGTTTGGACAACCGCGCACGCACGGTACGCGCTCGAACAAGCAATTAAAGCATGTCACGAGCAAGGAACATTTTGCTATTGTGACACCGATAGCGTCTATTATTCTGGGAGTGTCAATTTTGACAAGATCAACGCAACAGCTGTTAAAAACGCAACACGTTCAAAATCATTTGCGGTTGACGCAAACGGTGAAACTCATTATATGGGCGTGCTCGAACTTGACGGCGAATTTGCACAGTTTAAAACATTAGGCGCGAAAAAATACGCGAAAATTGACAAAAAAGGAAAACTTAAAATTACGGTTGCAGGCGTTAACAAAACCAAAGGAGCACCGGAACTTATTGCGGCCGGTGGCCTTGAAGCATTCGCTAACGGTTTTACATTTTTTGACGCTGGGGGCACTGACAGCATTTACAATGATGAATGGTTTGGCGATTATGAAATAGATGGCCACAAACTCACAATCGGCCCAAATATTTACATTCACGACAGCACGTATACAATTGGGTACACCTCTGAATATTGCAGAATTTTGGGTATTGATGAAACTGAAGCGAAAAACGAGTTGATAGCAGCAAAAATCAGGATTGAACAGAAAAAAGCCGCCGGGAAATAACCGGCGGCTTTTGTTAGTTAAACCACTTTTGAATCTTGAAGTCAGAAACGGAAATATACGCGGAAAGTGCAGCCGCCGTGACGATACCATCTGCCAGCGTAATATATGCTTTACGTGCGCTTGTCAGTTCGAGCGTTGCGACTTTTTTCATAACACCGTTAGAAATTCCATAAAGAGGAATTGTAGTGTCAGCGCCGAGCGCGACGTATACGGAAACCGGCATACCGATACAATACCGTGCGTCGGAATCAGTGATGTGACCGGCCGCACCGGGGTTGTTGAACGACAGATCCAGAATGCCATATGACGTCTTAAAATGCGTCGTGAGATCATCGAAGAAGCCGGTGAGTTCAGTTCGCGTTGTATCATTTATGAAGGGCAACTGATATGCAAACGCGTTGTTAAGGTTCGGGATGTCCGGCGTCGGCGCCGAGATCCACTCACAATCGCGGTCGCTGTCCGACTTTTTGCCGAGCACCTGACCAGTCGTGCCGCCGACGGGTATGGCAAGAGAATCTACATACTTTTTGTTGACAACACTGTTATCAGATTCCGGGACGGTGTTTGAACGTACATCGTTATTGAAAAGCCATGTTGGGAAAGATCTCGGAATTTGAAATGTGGTGTGTATGCCCGATTGGTCGAACCCTTCCCGATTGATGTAAAGTACCTTAGTTCCAGTGTCGTCAATCAATGCAATACGTTCGCCAAAAACCGTCGCCCCACGGAACATTGCATTTTTTGTACCGGTGTCGTCGACGCCGATTTTAAATTCAGGCGTCCACTTGATTTCAGAAACCGCGTTCATCGTGCCACCCGCCAACGGCAGATATTCACCAGAGCCCCCGCTCTGATCAATCCACTCGGTGTCGCCGTCGGCGTCTGTCTTTTTTGCCAAAACCTGACCAGTCGTGCCACCAGCCGGGACGCCATCGACGCTACTTGTCGACGCGTCGACATACTGCTTAGTAGCAAGATCATTGTCCGCAATCGGCGGCTGACCGCTCACAGGCTTCGTGAAACCAAAGTCACCGGAAAATTGGAACTTATCACCAGTTACCAATATCTCTTTAGCGCCGATCTCTGCGGTGTTTTCACCGTCGACAAACTCGAGCGTTGCAGCGTTGTCGAGCGTGCCGCCGCTCTTCTTCAGGTTGTTGTCTGCGCGCCAACTTGCGTCGTAGTCAGAGTTAGAGTTCTTGGTCAGGATATCGCCTGCGCTACCACCCGCCGGAATGCCGCTCGATTCCTTCCAGATCATGTCATAATCAGCGTTGCTCTTTTTTGTGAGCACCTGATTTTTCATACCACCGCCGGGGACTTTCGTTCTGTTATAATCTTTAATGTGATCTTCGAGGCGGTCACGGAGAGTTTTTACCGCGCGGAGCAGCCAATCGAGATTAAGATCGTGGAAATTGGTGTAAGGAAAATGTTCAAAAATACCCATATTTAAACCTCCAATCAATAAACCATCAAACAAAAATTGTCTTTAAAGTCTTGTATAATGAACTCGATAATAGAAAATTGTACAATTTCTCGTTGTTCGCGGATCATTTGTTGTGTTGTAGTGACACCAATATTACCGTGCATTCGCCCCGTGTGTGTTGCTGTGTTTTGTGCATTCGTCATTGTTGTATCTGTGCTGTTGGTTGACCCGGTTGCTGTTGTCGTGGTTTTATCACGCTGTTTGAGATCCCCCGCGTTAAATGCTGCAACATTAACGTCAGTTTGAGAATTGCCAGAAGTCCCAACATTAGAGCTGCCTGCGCTTTCGCTGTTTGCGTCGTTGTTATCTGTCCAATCTTCGCGGCGGTCGTAATTCTCAATTGCGTTATACTCGTATTCGAGTGTTGCAGCTAACTCATTCCACACACGCAATCTGTTCGCGCTCCACGTTTTCAACATTTCTTTCAGAACATCGGGATCTGAGTATAGCAATTCGAGTTCTGCGCATTCGCGGAACAGATTGCCGTTGAATGTTTCACGTGAAACACTATCGGGTAAGCTCCAATCGTCTAATACTGTGTTATCATAATTGTAAACACCCAAAATGCTAACTGTTGATCTCATTAAAATCATCACTCCAATCAACATTTAATTCGCTCGTGTCAAACCCAAACATTTCGCGCGTCTCTGCCATGCCGCGCGTGATTTCATCGAACCAGATCTTGACCTTTGCGCGCGTGGAAACATTGTTTGCATTTACCTCATCGGAGATTAGACGTTCGCGTTTATCGGTGTTCGCGTTCGGAATTCCAATCGCCGTGTGATATTCGTCGCGGATCTTTCGAAAATCAGAGATCAGATCAGAAACAAGATAGTTTTGACCTAGATTTTGTTCGAACATCTTCCACGCTAATTCGCCGCTGTCGTCGGTCAAATTTTTGTCGATCACAACAGCGGGTTCGCCGCTTGCGATTCGATCAAACAGCTTTTTGAAACTTTCAGCGGCTGCCTTGTTTTTCGCGGTGAAGACATACGCGAGTTTGCTGTTGAGCAGGTTCACGCCGATTGCTTGCGCGGTTAAACTCATCATGTCTGCATAATAACCTATCAGATCATAAATGCCCCCAAAGTCGGGATTGATCTTTATTACAGTGCAGTCAATACCAATTCGCGGTTTGAGTGTGTTAGCGATCAGTGGATTGCTAATCACGTACTGTGTCGGCTGGTAAAAAACATTGTAACCATACAGCGTTCCAGCTTGTGGGATTACGCCGAATTTGTCAGTGTTTACAACTGCAACGTTACCGAACAAAAATAAACAATACCGGAAATAGTCGTAACTCCATGTTTCGGGGAGTGTAAAATTAAATACCGAAAGCGCGTCTTCTACAAGATACCGCTTGAAAAATTGCGTAAGTCCGACGTTAGTTACATGAACAGTCGACGGCGTGACAGACGCGTTCGCTAAATTGTAATAGTCATATTCAAACGGAATATTACTCAATGTATACCCCTCCTCCCAAAAAACTATTGATCACGCCGCGAATACCGGCTGGCGCGGATATGTTAATATGTGGATTTCTACACTCACAATACCCTGTCAGCGTCGATAGTTGCACGCGTTTGCAAAGTGGCCTACCGTTAGTTTGAAGATCCTCGTCGGTAACATGCCAGAACTGACATATCAGATGTTGATCGAGTGTAAACGCCGCGATCGATCCCGTAGATCCCTGAGTTGTTACACTGGTATTTGCCGCAAGTGCAGCGTCGCCAATGGATTTTGCAGCTTCTCTCGAATTTACAGATTCCTTTATATCTTCTGTAATATCGTACAAGCCCGTGTGACCTCTTTCAGAAATTTTCTCCATCAACGATTCCAACCAGCCTTTACTACCGCGTGCGGCAGTAACACCGGCTGCAGCCGCCGTCGCTTTTGTAAAAATCTGACTATAATCCGTCGTTAATTGTGCGATCTGAACGGGAACACCTACAACAGATCCTGTTGAACAGATGAGATCACCGTGATCATTATATACATTAAGCGTCGACTGTCCGGTCAGTCCGTCCACCGTCGCTACACATTTTATATACGTTGCGTCGATCAGATAACTACTATCAAGATCAATAACTCCGAACGGCCAATATTCAAGCCTGTAATTGGAATATGGCGTACAATTCAGATATTTACCGCGAGCAGCTTGGGGGTGTTTTGGTACAGTCAGAGTTTTTGAAGTAAGTGTAAATGGAAATGTTGAGCAACGCCAACAACTACAAGGAACCGTCCACCAACCAAAACTTACATATGACAACGGGGTGTCAATCACAAGCGGGATTGGAAAAGGAGACCACAACACAGACACAATATATTGCATAGGATTAAATACCGATCTGTCGATTGATTCGCCATTTAACCAGCCATCAGTCGTGAGAAGAGTTTCCATGAAATCCCGGAATTTTGACGGCCTGAAAAAATAATATCCGACGCCGCCGACGGCGGATTTGTCGCCATTGATAATACCGACAATATATCTGCCACTATCAAAATCGTGTTCACCCCAAATATTGGAATTGCCATCGTCCCATGTTTTAGTTACAACGGACGTCTTATTGATTGTTGGGTATACAGTGTCAGGAACATTTGTATCATAGCTACTTGCAGCACGTTCGACGTATTGCGTCGACGCAAGAATCTGCGTGCGGTATGTCGCCAAAGTGTCTGTGCCTAACTGGACTGCCCAAAACGGTGGTTCCCAAATCCAATTATTTACAAAATAATAAGATCCAAATGCATAAATATATGCGTATGTCCATTTTGTGGGAGCCTCAATTGCGTTAAAATCAATTAAGATAACGGGATCGACCATTGACGTTGAATCTTTTAGCGTGCCCTCAACCGCCAATGTTTCAATCGTGCTGTCGGGTCGTTTAGTCGAGTTAATCAATTTTGCAAAATTTGCGTATAATGTAACTTGCATTTTTCTCACCTCCTAAAAGAATGTTCCACGTGAAACATGTTGAATTGTTTCACGTGGAACACACATAGATTTAGTCGAGAATGAAGACTACAGCCTTTTCCGTCACATCGGAAATCGTCTTGATGTTTGCATGGTATGCTTCGTTCCAATAGCCGCCGTGGATATTCAACGGCGTGACGGCGCTCCACGAATTGGTTACCGCATAACCGAGCGCGTCACGGTCATGCATAACTGCAAAAATTCCGGCCTGCTCAACCTCGGCGTCAGCCTTTTTAACAGCGCCCGTGTTATCCGTGTAAACAGGCTGGATCGCGACGCTATCGGGCGTTTCGATGTCCTGCCAAAAGTTTACATACTCGAGATTTGCGTAGCGCAGATAGTCGTCATGATAGGTAACAGAATTAACCATCGCCTTCATCTGTTCGGCGGCAGACGACAGCATACAAAGTCTCAGATTTTCAGCGTCGGTATGACGCAGAACAGGCTTTCCGTTGATGACTGTCTGGAACATCTGAGAACGGTCCGAAAACAGTCGCGCGATACTCGCAATCCTTGCGTATGCCCAACGCATGAACGGCGCAAAATTTTCCGGCTGCTTTACGGTCTGAGCGGTCAGCTGCGATCCACTTTCGGTGTTGTATTCAGTCAGCAGATGTATGATTCTGGTATTCTGCTTTTCATCGAGAATTGCAGCGATGAAATTCGCCTGAAGTCCGCGACCGACGTTCTCAATAAAAGATTCCTTATCGTTCTGACGTTCAAGCATGCACATCGAGTTGAATCTACCAAATTCGTCGGCGCTGGAAAATGCAACGTCGAACTGATCCTTGAAGATTGTAAAGTCCTGCTCATATACCGCAGTACCGTAAAAATTGGTTTGGAGAACGTCCTGTTTGTTGATCTTATACATATCAACGCTTTCGCCGTTGCCAAGTGCGTTGTCCGCATGACCAACGGCGTCATACGCGACAGGCCACTTAAACCGCTGATCATCGCTCATCTGACGAGCGATGGGGGACAGCTTGCGGACGGCGTTACCGTAGCGCGGCAGCGACATTTCCAGAGAGCGGAATTTTGCGTTGTAGGGTCGGTTTGCGAAAATCGTACGGCTCCAGATCTGAGAGATCGCATTGATTACCGGATCGTAACCGGTCTTAAGCGCAGTCTGCGCAACAGCAACAAAATCCTCAGGAGACTGGATGTTTGCAATAGTTGCTTGACCCGTTGCCTGCTGTACGATCTTGTTAAGCACCGCACTAGCCTGACTGATATTCATTTCATTCATTTACTTTCCAACTCCTTCCTGTTTGGGCGGTTCGGGCGCGATGATGTGCGCAAGAATGTCGTCAGCGGTTTCCTGCTGAGGTTGCTGAAAATTGCCAACATTGTAGCCCCGCAGCAGACCGAGAACATCATTTCGAATCTGTTCATGCTGATTCTGGATTGGCTGCTGGATCGGCTGCTGAATCGGCTGCTGAATCGGTTGCTGGATCGGCTGCTGGATCGGCTGCTGGATCGGCTGCTGGATCGGCTGCTGAATCGGCTGCTGAATCGGCTGCTGGATCGGCTGCTGGATCGGCTGCTGGATCGGCTGCTGGATCGGCTGCTGGATCGGCTGCTGTGCCTGTGCGGCAGCAAGCGCGGAGATATTCTCCGCGCTGAAACCAGCACGCGCAAGCGCGATGATTTCGTTTACTGTCATTTGAATGATCTCCTTTCTATAATCGGCAAGATGTTTTAGTCTGTTTTGTTCAAGATTATTTAATTGTTAGCCGATTATTTACAACATTTACAAGTACAATTGCATTTGCACTTTTTATCAGGCGACGCAAGCGCAGCAAAATTCGGTGTAACAAAACCCAAAATCTGGGTATTTGTCAGCTTCAGAGTTCGCATACCGCACGCGTCTTTGTAATTTCCTTCCATAACGTCAATGTACCCGGCGTTGACTTTTGCAACAATGCCGATGTGATCACCGAGCGTGTCGTAATTCCAGTCGTATACGACGAGATCTCCGATTTTCGGGGTATAACCTCGAGCGTACCATTTACCAGCATTGCGCGCTGACTTTACAATATTTGGCACGCTGCATTCATAAAATGCAATCTTGTCAAGCATTGACAGATGATACATCGCGCTAACGTATGCCGCACACCAAGCGTCGTTTTCTGTCACTCGGTAACCGCGCGGGAGCGGCTTGATGTCATTATATATTTCCAGAATCTTTTTATGACGCTTATCATGTTCTTTTGCTCCCCAATATTTTTTCGCGTTGTTAACGAGCAAATTTCTAAGTTCACTTTCCGTCATCGACTTCACTTCCTAACTTTTGTAAAATTAGATCTAACGTCTGTTTGACACCCTCTAACACTTTCGTGTTGTTTGCAAGGATTTCAGTCCATGCAACAGCCTCGTCCTTATGTCGTTCGCTCTCTTTCATATTATAATAGAGCAGCGCTGCAGCAACCGCTGCGGGGAACCCGACATTAGTAATTAACGTTGTGATGCCATTAACATCCATTTCATCACCGCCTAAATTTTATCATGGTGGAGAGGCGGATCGGCGGCAAATCGTCCGCACGCACGCGCTTCCGGCGCTGATTTGTGTGCACCGCCTCCCTATCTTGATTATACATCTGGTTATATATATTGTCAAGATAACCCAAAGTATTTTTCAAAAATTACTTTGCATGCAGCGTCTTCGCATAAAACATGATCATTAAGATATGCTATCGCTAAATAATAATATTTTCGATTTGCATTTTTCAGATCGGCAGTTGAAGTTGTAAATCGTTTAGGCGTTCCAATCACACTGTGCGTTACATAATATTCAGCTCTCGACTTGTGTTTATATATACAGATTTCACCGATTTTACACAATATTTTATATTCTGTTAGATTTCGCTGTGCAATGTGCGCAGAATCAAACCCCAAAAATTGATTTTTGAGTGCCATCTGCGCAAACTCACTGTTTTCCCCAACGAGTTTATAGAGTGCCGTCTGTGCTTTACGCTCGGTGAATTCATCATCAGTCATAAAATTGCAAAGTAGATACCCTCTGTTATCGTCAAAGTTTAAATATTCACAATTTTCTTGCATTTTGAACGCGCGATTTACGAGACCTAACGATACAAAAATCGCATTATCCACACGGTTTGAATTTCCTAATACATATGCATAAACAGGCTCTTGGCCTAAAATTTCACGATTTCGCGATATTGTTTCATACGCGTTAAAAAATGCCATTGCCTCTCCGGGAATAGGTCGCGCGTCTTCCTGCGGAATAAATTCATCATAAATGATGACTTTACAATCGCTCATGTCAAAACCACGAATGTTTCGCGCTGTTGCAACAGCAACAGCAAACCCAACATGCTTTTCGCCTTGCATAAGCATTTTCGCACATCGTACGTTTGGAATGCTTTTAATTGTAATTGGTTCAATTTCTGGATGATCTTTGATAATTGGATTGAACGGCGACATACTATCATTTGCAATAGTATTTAATTCGGTTTCTGTACGTCGCATTAAAACAAATTTCTCGTTATTCCTCAGGCACGACAGTAAAAATCCATATGTTTTACCGCGTCCTCGCTGGCTCCAAATAAAATTAAAGGGGCGCTTATACGATCTAATTTTTTCCGCGTCGAGCCACCCTTCAGGCAATGTAATTTTAGGTTGTTTCACGTGAAACACTCCTTTCTATAAAAAAGCCGCCTAGACAAAACATCTAGGCGGCTTTGTGGCCAAATTATGCAAGCGAACACGTGATAAACGTTCTGCCGCTCTTGGCGGTGCCCTCAACAATTTCGATTGCGTCGAGCTTTTCGCCGAACTGTTCGCAAATTGCAACAATATCGCCAAACTCACGCTCAAAAGTAGGCGAATTGGTTGCGTAAACGTCGCCGTCATCGCTCATAATGGAGAGGATCTGATGGGTGCCGCCGTCCTTGTCGGTATCCTCATAGAGCGCGTATGCCGCGACAGGCAAGATCATACCGACTGCGGTAGACATCTTGTTGATCTTGGGCGACTTGGTCAGTGCATAGATTTCCTTTACGGACATGTTTTCTTTACTGGTCTTGATGATGTTCATAAATTATGCTCCTTTTCGTTAGTCGATTTTTTCTGTGTTTAGATTGATTCGTTGACGCAAGAGATCAAGATATTTTGACATTGTAGATAGCTGCTCTGCCATTAACAATAGTTCTTCTTTGCTAACAATGTCAAGGATGTTTTCACGATGTGTAAGCTCACTAAGACGCTCAATCCTAGACTTAAGGTTTGCATACTCAACAAGCATTCGCGAAACGTAGTTGACCTGCAATATATTCACCTCCTGTTAGTTATAGTATATCATATTATATCCACTCTGTCAACAAAAAGTTTATGCGGTAATCACCTCGTTACAAACT
>ERZ1034949.1223-NODE-1223-length-12468-cov-11.902360_pt1 | contig 12468 bp, 10 predicted proteins | sample MGYA00520590_ERZ1034949 | MGnify/ENA primary metagenome ERZ1034949 (study PRJEB33766, sample SAMN09781752) | gut metagenome | biome: gut microbiome | host: Homo sapiens | place: Madagascar | study: EMG produced TPA metagenomics assembly of the PRJNA485056 data... | reverse complement strand
CAAACAACGGCCAGATCAAGCGTGTGGCCAACAGCACCTTCATCATCACCCCGTATAACGTGGATATCATGGGTGACCTGCTGGACGAGCTGGAGAGCAATGGCGCGTTCTATTGATCCGCAGCCCAAGGCAGCGCGCGGGTTCATCCCGGCGCGCACCGATGAAGAACGCTATCTGATGCGGCACATCGAGGATCTGGCCCGCACCGCCTTTTCCCGGGAGATCGCGCGGTATTCTGATTTTCTCAGCGACCGCGAGCAGGACCTTGCCCGGGCGGCACTGGGCCGTGCCGGGGTGCAGGAGGGCTTCCGCTTTGACGGCGGCTGGCCCGAAGCCGAGCGGAAGGTCCTCTGCCTGGAGCCGGAGTTCAGCTATGCGGAAAGCCCCATCCGCTGTGTGCGGCTGCAGTGCCGCGCACTGGCCGGGGCGGCGCTGCCCGCCCACAAGGACTATCTGGGCAGCCTGATGGGCCTGGAACTCAAGCGGGAAGCACTGGGGGATATCGTCCTGCCGGAGGATCAGCCGGGCACGGCCTATGTGTTCGCGCTGGAACCGGCGGCACAGCTGATCTGCCGCGAGCTGTTCCAGGCCGGGCACACCGAGCTGACCACCGAACTGCTGGAGCCGGGCGAGGTGCCCGCGTTCCCGGCGGCGCAGCGCGAGATGCGCAGTGCCACGGTGTCGTCGCTGCGGCTGGATGCCGTTCTGGCGGCCATGCTCCGCTGCAGCCGCGGAATGGCAAGCGAGCTGATCGCGGCGGGCCGGGTGGAGATCAACCATCTCCCCGCCGACAAACCCCACGCCCCGGTGTATGAGGGCGATGTCTTCACGGTGCGGGGCAAGGGCCGCTTCGGCCTGACCGCACTGCCCGGAAAAAGCAAAAAAGACCGACAGATCATCGAGTTTTTTCAATATTAAACAACGGGAGGAAATTGCTATGCTGACTCCGCAGGATGTACGTTCTGTGCAATTCGAGAAGAACCTCCGCGGCTACCGCACAGAGGACGTGGACCGTTTTCTGGACAAGGTCGAGGAACAGCTCCACAGCGATGATGCACAGATGGAGCAGCTTCGGAAACAGATCGCCGATCTGACTGCCGAGAACCAGAAGCTTCACGAGGAGCTGAAGGGCTTTGAAGCGGACGGCGAAATGCTCAAGAGCGCACTGATCAATGCACAGCGCATGGGCGAAAATGTCATTCGTGAAGCAAACCAGAAGGCCGAGGAGATCATTCACCGTGCCAACCTGCGCGGCGATGACATCATCCGCGACGCCAACGAGCTGCTGCAGAAGGCCAACGACCGCGCAGACGAGATCGAGAGCGAAGCGAATGAGAAAAAGCTTGCCGAGGAGCGCGAGTATGACCGCGTCCGTCTGGAAGTGACCCGCTTCAAGTCCGACGTGCTCAACCTGTACCGCAGCCATGTGGAATCGTTGAGCCGCCTGCCGGAGTTCCAGAAGGACGCCGCAGACGAGGGCGCAAAGGCGGACGAGGAGCCTGCCGCTGCAGCCCCGGATGCAGAGCCTGCCCCGCAGGAACCTGCGGACACCCAGCCTGCCGCAGAGCCCGCAGCCCCGGCGGCGGACGAAGCAGAGCCCGCAGATGCTGCCGAAGACGAAGCAGCAGAGGACAGCAGTGAGGATTTCTGGGCAAAGGACGAGAGCCAGCTGAAGCTGGACCCGCCTCCTGCTGACATGAAGCCCGAAGAACCGGACTACGATGCCTTTCAGGGCGTCAAGTTCAGCGAGTAAGGCACCCTAAGCAAATATAGAGGAGAGTGTAAACCATTGGCTAAGAACAAATCGCAGTACGATAGTACTCTGAACCTGCCCAAGACCCTGTTTGAGATGCGTGCCGGCCTGCCCAAGAAGGAGCCGGTCATGCTGAAGGATTGGGACGACAACGACCTTTATAACCAGCTCATGAAGCACAACGAGGGCAAACCGCAGTTCATCCTGCACGACGGCCCTCCGTATGCAAACGGCAACATCCACATGGGCACCGCCCTGAACAAGATCATCAAGGATATCATCATCCGCGACAAGAACATGGAGGGCTTCCAGGCTCCCTATGTGCCCGGCTTTGATACCCACGGCCTGCCCATTGAGCTGAAGGCTCTGTCCTCCCTGGGCGAGAAGAAGAAGGACATCTCCAAGCTGGAGCTGCGCCAGATCTGCGAAAAGTTTGCCACCGAGCACATCGACATCATGAGCGACCAGTTCAAGCGTCTGGGCGTTATCGGTGACTTCGAGCACCCCTATCTGACCCTGAAGCCTGAGTTCGAGGCCCGCCAGATCGAGATCTTTGGTGAGATGGCCAAGAAGGGCTACATCTACAAGGGCCTGAAGCCCGTGTACTGGTGCCCGGACTGCCGCACCGCTCTGGCTGAGGCCGAGATCGAGTACGGTGAGGACGACTGCGATTCCATCTTTGTGCGTTTCCACGTTTCTCAGGACCCCAACGGCACGCTGGCAAAGCACGGCATCCCGATGGACAAGACCTACTTCGTGATCTGGACCACCACCACCTGGACCCTGCCCGCCAACGAGGCCATCTGCCTGAACGGTGAGTTTGAGTACTCCTTCGTCAAGATCGGCGACGAGTTCCACATCATGGCCACCGAGCTGGTCAAGAGCGTTATGGATGCCTGCCACATCGAGAACTACGAGATCGTGGGTGAGCCCGTGCCTGGCACTGAGTTCGAGCTCATGCGCTACAACCACGTCTACCTGCCCAAGGAAGGCACCGTCATTCTGGGCGACCATGTCACGCTGGAAAGCGGTTCCGGCTGCGTTCATACCGCAGGCGGCCACGGCGTCGATGACTTCAACGTTTCTCAGAAGTACAATGTGCCCATCACCGTGCCTGTGGACGACGGCGGTTATCTGACCGAACTGGCTGGCAAGTATGCAGGCCAGCGCGTCTGGGCAGCCAACAAGACCATTCTGGCCGACCTGACTGCGGCTGGTGTCATCATGGGTCAGGTGCACATCAAGCATCAGTACCCGCATTGCTGGCGCTGCCACAACCCCATCATCTTCCGCGCCACCGAGCAGTGGTTCTGCTCCATCTCCAAGTTCCGCGAGGATGTCTACAAGGCCATCGACACGGTCACCTGGATGCCGGATTGGGGCCATGACCGCATGAAGGGCATGGTCCGCGACCGCAACGACTGGTGCATCAGCCGTCAGCGCACCTGGGGCGTGCCCATCCCGGCCTTCTACTGCAAGAAGTGCGGCGCCTACCACATCACCGATGCCACCATCAAGGCGGTCAGCGACCTGTTCCGCAAGGAAGGCTCTGACGCATGGTACAAGTACGAAGCCGAGCAGATCATCCCCGCAGGCGAAGTGTGCGAAAAGTGCGGCGCTTCCGAGTGGACCAAGGACACCGACATCATGGACGTGTGGTTCGACTCCGGCTCCACCCACGCCGCTGTGCTGGAGGAGCGCCCCGAGCTGCATTTCCCCGCCGATATGTATATGGAAGGCGGCGACCAGTTCCGCGGCTGGTTCCAGTCCAGCCTGCTGACCAGCGTTGCCTCCAAGGGCTGCGCACCCTACAAGTCCGTTCTGTGCCACGGCTGGGTCGTGGACGAGCAGGGCAAGCAGATGCACAAGAGCGCCGGCAACGGCGTGGAGCCCAGCGAGATCATCAAGGACTACGGCGCGGATATCATCCGCCTGTGGGTGGCTTCTTCCGACTACACCGTGGATGTGCGTGCCGGCAAGAACATCTTCAAGCAGCTGAGCGAGGCTTACCGCAAGATCCGCAACACGGCCCGCTTCATCCTGGGCAACCTGGACGGCTTTGACCCCAACACCGATTGTGTGGCGGACGATCAGCTGCAGGACATCGACCGCTGGGCACTGGCCGCTCTGGACGACCTGATCGCCAACACCAATGCAGGCTACGCTGTGTATGACTTCAACAAGGTCTACCATGCCGTGTATAACTTCTGCGTTGTGGCCATGTCCAACTTCTATCTGGATGTCACCAAGGATCGTCTGTACTGCACCAACGGCGCAGGCCGCAAGGCTGCCCAGACCACCATGTACAAGATCCTGGTCGCTCTGGACAAGATCATTGCGCCCATCCTGTGCTTCACCAGCCAGGAGATCTGGGACTTCCTGCCCAAGACCGAGGGCATGAACAAGTACGTGGTCTTTGAGGAGATGCCCAAGGCTGGCCAGTATGCCGCCGACGATGCCTTCAAGGCAAAGTGGGCACAGCTCATCGCCGTGCGCGACGAGGTGAAGAAGGTGCTGGAGCAGGCCCGTGCCGAGAAGACCATCGGTGCTTCTCTGGAAGCTGCTGTCACCCTGTACTGCAATGACGCTGTCTATGACCTGCTGAACAGCATCCCCATGGATGAGCTGGCCGACCTGATGATCGTCTCTCATGTGGAGCTGGTCAAGGGTGAGGGCGGCGCTGCCAGCGCTGTCGAAGGTCTGGGCGTTGCTGCGGCACACGCCACCGGCGAGAAGTGCGAGCGCTGCTGGAAGTATTCTGCCTCCATCGGCACCCACGCCGCTCATCCCACCCTGTGCGCACGCTGCGCCAGCGTTGTGGAAGCATAAACCTTCCGCGTAAAAACAGAACTGTTTTGAAAAGGGCGGCGCTCCCTTACCCGGGGAGCGCCGTTTTTTATACTGAATGATTTGGGAGTTATCCTATGGCTTTTGTTCTTTTCAATCTGGCGGCCGTGGCGGCGCTGGTGGGCATCGACCAGGCCATCAAGCTGTGGGCGGTGAATGCTCTGCAGCCGGTGGGGGCCATGCCGTTCATCCCCCATGTGGTGGAACTGCGCTTTGTGCTCAATCAGGGCATGGCATTCAGCCTGCTCAGCGGCAAACAGCTGTTCCTCATCATCGCCACCAGCGCGGCGCTGCTGGCGGTGGCCTATGTGCTGTTCTTCCGCAGCCGCGGCAAATACCTGCAGCAGGCGGCCATGATCCTTGTGCTGGGCGGCGGCATCGGCAACCTGATCGACCGCGTGCTCAACGGCGAGGTGGTGGACTATATCAACCTGCTGTTCATGCGATTTGCAGTGTTCAACTTTGCGGACATCTGTGTGTGCGTGGGCGTGGGGCTCTGGGTGCTGGTGATCTTTCTGGAAGAACTGCACGGCGAAAACGCAAAGGAGCAGTAAACCATGGAACAGCGTGAATTTATCGTGGAGCCGGAGACGGCTGGCCAGCGCATCGACCGCTTTCTCAGCGGCGAAGATACCGGCCTTTCCCGCTCGGCGCTGCAGGCCCTTGTGGCAGACGGCCATGTGCTGTGCAACGGCAAGCTGGTGGCCAAAAGCCTCAAGCTCAAGGCAGGGGACACCATCCTGCTGGAGATCCCGGACGCAAAGCCCATCGAGGCTGTGCCGCAGGACATTCCGCTGGATATCGTCTATGAGGACGAGCATCTGCTGGTGGTGAACAAGCCCAAGGGCATGGTGGTGCACCCGGCCCCGGGCAACCCGGACGGCACGCTGGTCAATGCACTGCTGTGGCACTGCAAGGGCAGCCTTTCTGGCATCGGCGGCGAGATACGCCCCGGCATCGTCCACCGCATCGACAAGGACACCAGCGGCCTGCTGGTGGTGGCAAAGGACGATGCAACGCACATCGGCCTTTCGCAGCAGATGGCGGTGCACAGCGTGGAGCGTGCCTACAACACCATCGTCTACGGCGGCTTTGCCCAGGACGAAGGCTTTGTGGAAAGCAACCTCGGCCGCAGCAAGACTGACCGCAAAAAAATGGCGGTCTACCCGGCCAGTGAGCCCCACACCAAGTACGCTTATACGGGCTATAAGGTGCTGGAACGACTGAATAACTTCACCATGCTGGAATGCCGCCTGAAGACCGGCCGCACGCACCAGATCCGCGTGCACATGGCGTCCATCCAGCACCCGGTAGCGGGGGACCCGGTCTATGGCCCCCACAACTGCATCACCAGCCTGCACGGCCAGTGTCTGCACGCCAAAACGCTGGGCTTTGTGCACCCCATCACCGGCGAACAGCTCCGCTTTGATTCGGAACTGCCGGATTACTTTACCCATTTTCTTGCAACGCTCAGGAGGGGAAATGTATGAATCAGTCTCTGGAATCCACGCTGGTCCTGTGTGATCTGGACAATCTGCTGCTGGGTGCAGACGGCAACCTGACCCAGGTGGTGCGGGATGTGCTGCAGCTGTTTTCCAGCCGCGGCGGCCGCTTCACAGTCTTTTCCCAGCGTTCGCCCCGGGCGGTGCGGTCGATTCTGGGCAGCGTGCGGCTGGCAGCGCCTGCGCTGGTCTGCGGCGGCACCATGGCCTACCACTATGCCGACGGCACCCGCCAGCCGCTGTGCAGCTTTGCCGGGCAGGACGCTGACCTGTTTGCGCAGCTGCCCTCTGCGGCGGGCGTGGGCATTGCTCTGCAAATGACCGACGGCACCACCCGCGTGCTGCGCATGAGCAACGCGCTGGAACGCCACCTGCAGCAGGAGTGGACGCCCTATCTGCTGGCAAATGCGGCAGACATCAAGGGCGAGAACGTGCTGCGGGTGCTGCTGTATCAGGACAGCAAGGCGGTGCCCATGGTCTCGCTGCTGGGCAAGGCACTGGGCGACCGCACGGCTGTGCTGCTGGGGGAGCGCGCTGCGCCGGACACCCTGCTGCTGACCCCGAAGACCGTCTCCGGCAAAGAAATGCTGGACGCTGTCTGCGGCCCGGCGGGCGTAGAGCCGGAGAACGTGCTGGTGCTGGCCGGCGGCATGCCGATGCTGGAACTGGTGCGCGCGGCCAGCCGGAGCGCGGCTGCTGCCGATGCCCCGGCGGAGCTGCGTCTTGCCGCGCAGAAGGTCACTTTGACCGACGCATCTGCCGGTGCGGCGGTGGAAGTGCTGTACCGTATGGTGCGGGATGCCGAAAAATCCGTGTAAAGTTTGTGCAAGGCCTCTGCAAATTCTTCCGCAGAGGTCTTTCTTTTTAAAGGAAAGTCGGGTACAATGAAAGAACAACTTCGGCCCGAAGCCGCCCGGCGGGAAAGAGCGTTCGTTCTGCTCTCGCTGGCGGCAGCCATTGTATGTGCGGTGCTGGCATTTCGGTTCGCGGTCCCGCTGAAGGGCACAGAGGAACAGTCATTGCCGGACGGGCAGACGCTTTCTGCCTACACCCGGGTGGACCTGAACACCGCCGACGTGGACGCTTTGTGCACCCTGCCCGGCGTGGGCGAGAGCCGTGCCCGGGCCATTGTGGCATACCGGCAGCAGTATGGGCCGTTCGCGCAGGTGGCAGATGCGGCAGACGTTCCGGGCCTGACCGAAGACATCGTGGCCTCCTGGGCAGGCCAGGCAACTGTGCGCTGAACTGCGGCAACGCTTGCCCGCAGAGCGGAAAAAAGGGGAATGAACATGAGCGATGATACCATTTTTATCAACCGCGAGCTGAGCTGGCTGGACTTCAACCGGCGGGTCCTTGCGCTGGGCAAGGATAAAAACGTGCCGCTGGCCGAGCGGGTCAAGTTCCTTGCCATTTATGGCTCCAATCTGGACGAGTTCTTCATGGTGCGCGTGGGCTCTCTGCAGGAGCGCGCGAACCTGGAGCAGGAAAAGGGCAAAAAGGAAAAGCGCGAGAACAAGACCAACATGACGGCCGCCGAGCAGCTTGCCGCCATCATGCCCAAAACCGCCCAGCTGCAGGAGGACTGCGACAAATATTACGCAAAAGCGTTGGAAGCACTGGCCGAAAATGGCTACCGCAAGGTGGATCTTGACCATCTGACCAAAGAGGACGAGCATGTCTGGAAGAAGTATTTCCAGACCGAGCTGTTCCCGATCCTCAGCCCGCAGATCGTGGACAACCGCCACCCGTTCCCGTTCCTGCGCAATAAGGAAATTTACCTCGGCGTGCTGCTCAAGGAAAAGCACCCTGCCGGGCAGAGCCTGGGCATCATCCCCATTTCCAGCCAGATGGAACGCATCCACTTCATCAAAAAGGACGGCGAAACGCTGTTTGCCCTCACCGAAGAACTGGTGCTGCACTTTGCAGCCAGCATCTTCGGCAAGGAGACCATTCTGGAAAAGTGCCTGTTCCGCGTCACCCGCAATGCGGATATCGACGTGAAAGAAGGCATGATGGATCATGACATCGACTACCGCGAGATCATGACCGAGCTGCTCAAGCGCCGCCGCAAGCTGGCTGCCGTGCGCCTGCAGATCACGCCTGCGCCCGCGCCGGAGGTGGAACGGCTGCTGTGCAACCGGCTGCTGCTGACCCACAAGCGGGTGTTCGAGCAGAAAAGCCCGCTGGACCTGAGCTTTTTCTACAAGCTCACCGGCCGCATCGAAGCCGAGGGCCGCCCGGAACTGTTCTACCCGGCGGCCCGGCCCATGCTGCCCCCGCCGGACTACGACCTTGCCGCCGAGGTGCAGAAGCACGATGTGCTGCTCAGCTACCCGTACCAGTCCATCCGGCCTTTCATCGCCATGCTGAAAAAGGCCGCCCATGACCCGGACGTCATCTCCATCAAGATGACCCTCTACCGCATGGCGCGGGAGTCCCAGATCGTGCAGGCATTGATGGAGGCAGCCGAAAACGGCAAGGAAGTGGTGGCGCTGGTAGAGCTGCGCGCCCGCTTTGACGAGCAGAACAACATCGACTGGTCCAAGCAGCTGGAAAGCGCAGGCTGCACGGTCATCTACGGTTTTGAGGATTACAAGGTCCACTCCAAGCTCACCCTCATCACCAAAAAGGGGAAGGACGGCTACTCCTACATCACCCAGATCGGCACCGGCAACTACAACGAGAAGACCAGCGAGCTCTACACCGATCATTCCTTCATCACGGCAGATCAGGGCATCGGCGAGGAAGCCTCCAATGTGTTCCAGAACCTTGCCGTGCAGCAGCTGACCGAGACAAGCGACAAGATGCTGGTGGCCCCGCTGCGGTTCAAGAGCGTGCTGCTGGAAGAAATGGACCACGTCATCTCGGCCGCCCGCATGGGCCGCCCGGCGGCAATGATCCTGAAAAACAATTCCATCAGCGACCGCGACATCATCCTCAAGCTGCAGGAAGCCAGCTGCGCCGGGGTGCGCATCGACATGATCGTGCGCGGCATCTGCTGCGTGCGCGCCGGTGTGCCCGGCAAGACCGAGAACCTGCACATCCGCAGCCTCGTGGGCCGCTACCTTGAGCACGGCCGCATCTACAGCTTCTTCGACGGCGTGCACACCCGCATCTACATCGCATCCGGCGACTTCCTCACCCGCAACACCGAGTGCCGCGTGGAGGTGGGCGTCCGGGTGGAAGACCCGGTGCTGGTGCAAAAACTCACCGACATCCTGCAGCTGCAGCTGCGGGATAACGTCAACGCCCGTGAGATGCGCCCGGACGGCAGCTACCAGAAGGTGAAGCCCGCCGAGGGCGAGGAACTGGTCAACGGCCAGATGGGCATGTACGACCTGCTGAAGGATGACTGGACCCAGCCCGAACCCTGGAAGCCGACGACGCTGGCCCCAGAACCGGAGGCTCCCGCCCCGGGACCTGCCGCCGCGCCTGTTGGAACCGAAGCTGCACCCGCTGCAGAAGAACAGCTCAAACCGGAAAAGGCAGCGGCCCCGGCTATGAATGCTGCCGCGCCGCAGAACGAACCGGAAAAGACTTCTGCACCGGTTGCGGAACCGGCCCCGGAAAGCCCGGACCATTTTGACCAGCTGGAGCAGATGGTGAACAATAAGCCGCGTCCGGTGCAGCCTGCACCCAGGGTGGAAGCGCCCGCCCCGCGGCCGGTGAAGCCGGTGGCAGAAACACACGCGCCAAAGAATCCGTTGAAACGCATCCTCGATTTCTTCAAGTTCCGTAAATAAAACTTTACAAGGCCCGGCAGAGCAAGCGCTCTGCCGGGTCTTTTTGCGTGCCCGCCTGCATACAGTGGACTACAGCGGAAAGGGGAAAGCGTATGCGGGCAAAGCGAAGCGGACGAGCCGGGCGGCTCACAAAATGGAGAAAACATGGGCCGGGAGCCGGGCTCTTTGGGGCAGCGGTCTCGCTGCTGCTGCTGCTCTGCATCGCGGCCGTGCTGCCGGTGCGGGCGCAGACAAAGCGGGAGACACTCTGCTTCCCACTGAAAACAACGCAATACCGCGTTTCGGATGCCTACGGCTGGCGGGACGACCCCTTCACGGGAGAGACGGCGTTCCACAGGGGCATCGACCTTGCCTGTGCAGAGGGCACCGCCGTCCTTGCGGCAGAGGGTGGTGTGGTGACCCGGGCCAGCCGCAGCGCCAGCTACGGCAACTGCCTGTATCTGCTGCACCCGGACGGCCGGGAGACACGGTACGCCCACCTGCAGTATTGTTACGTCCGGGCCGGGGAGGTGGTGCAGGCGGGACAGGTGCTTGGCACTGCCGGGCAGACCGGCCGCGCCACCGGGGCGCACCTGCACTTTGAGCTGTGGGAGCAGGGTACCGCCCAAGCCCCGGCGGAAGCGCTGGGCCTTGCCGATGAAGCATCGTGATACCCGGCGGGCCGGGCCGCTGGTCTTCCGCGACCCGGTGCTGCTGTGCGGGGCGCTGTATGTTCTGCTCTACTTCGACGCCAGCGGCTTTCTGCGGCTGGGCCTGCTGGCTGCTTTTCTGCACGAGTGGGGGCATATTCTGCTCTACTGCGCGTTTTTCCACCGCTTCCCGGTCATTGAGGTGACCATGACCGGCTTTTGCATGCGCCTTTCCGGGGACAGTTTGTCCCCCGGGCGGCGGTTTTGGCTGGCGGCGGCCGGCCCGGCGGTCAACTTTCTGCTGGCGGGCCTCTGGGCGCTGCGGCTGGGCCGGAACATGACCATCCGGGGCAGCGCCTTTCTGGCCGCCAATCTGCTGACGGGTGGGTTCAATTTGCTGCCCATCCCGCCGCTGGACGGCGCGCAGATGGCCGCCTGCCTGTATGCTGTGTGGAACTCGCACAAAAATTTGGCGGGAAACGATTGAAAAAACATCCGGTTTCGGGTACAATAAAAAGACGTGTAAATCAGGATTGTTTATTTGGAGGACTCAATGTTTGATCCCAAACTGAAAGAAGCGCTGGGACGGGTGCAGAAGCCCGGCCGCTACACCGGCGGCGAACCCGGCAGTGTATATAAAGACAAAGAAAAGATGGACGTCCGCTTTGCATTCTGCTTCCCGGACACCTACGAGGTGGGTATGTCCTTCCTCGGCGAGAAAATTTTGTACGAGCTGCTCAACAGCCACGAGAACTGGTGGTGCGAGCGTGCCTTCATGCCGTGGCTCGATATGAAGGCCGAGATGGAGCGCCTGCACCTGCCACTCTATACCATGGAGAGCAAAGACCCGCTCACTGCCTTTGATGCGGTGGGCTTCACCCTGCAATACGAGCTGTCCTATACGAACATTCTGGCCATGCTGGATCTGGCGGGCATCCCGTTCTATTCCAAAGACCGCGACGAGAGCTGGCCTTTGATCGTGGCGGGCGGCCCCTGCGCCTGCAATGCGGAACCCATTGCGGATTTCTTCGATGTGGTCCAGCTGGGTGAGGGTGAAAACCAGCTGCCCGGCATCTGCGCCGAGATCGAAAAGGCCAAGAAGGAGGGCGGCGTCTCCAAAAAGGAGCTGCTGCAGCGCATCGCCAAAATTCCCGGCATCTACATCCCGGCGTTCTATGATGTGGAGTATTACGAGGACGGCAGGGTCAAGTCCATCACGCCCAACGAGCCGGGCATCCCGGCCCGCATCACCAAGGCCATCATCAAGGATCTGAACGAGTTTGCCCCGCCGACGAACTTCGTGGTGCCCATGGTGGGTGCCATTCAGGACCGCGCCAGCATCGAGGTGCTGCGCGGCTGCGTGCGCGGCTGCCGGTTCTGTCAGGCGGGCTTTTTGTACCGTCCCATGCGCCAGCGTGACGCCAGCCTGCTGAACAAGGCCGCACAGGACCTGTGTGCCAATACCGGTTACGAGGAACTGAGCCTGTCCAGCCTGTCCACCTCCGACCACGGCCAGCTGGAAGAACTGCTGGACGACCTGAACGAGTGGGCACCCAAAGAGCATGTCAGCCTGTCGCTGCCGTCTCTGCGTGTGGACAACTTCTCCCAGAGCCTGATCGAGAAGACCACCAGGGTGCGCAAAAGCGGCCTGACCTTCGCCGCCGAGGCCGGTACCCAGCGCCTGCGGGATGTCATCAACAAAAACGTCACCTGGGACGAGATCGAAAAGACCTGCACCATCGCGTTCAATGCGGGCTATACCTCGGTGAAGCTCTACTTCATGATGGGCCTGCCCACTGAGACCATGGAGGACATTGAGGGCATCGCCGAGACGGCCCAGAAGGTGGTGGACCTGTACTATTCGCTGCCCAAGCGCGGCAAGGGCAAAGGCGTGCAGGTGACCATCAGCTGCGCCTGTTTTGTGCCCAAGCCTCATACACCCTTTGAGTTCGTGCCCATGGATACCGCTGAGACCCTGCAGGCCAAGCAGAAGC
>ERZ1034949.1219-NODE-1219-length-12531-cov-16.257134_pt1 | contig 12531 bp, 11 predicted proteins | sample MGYA00520590_ERZ1034949 | MGnify/ENA primary metagenome ERZ1034949 (study PRJEB33766, sample SAMN09781752) | gut metagenome | biome: gut microbiome | host: Homo sapiens | place: Madagascar | study: EMG produced TPA metagenomics assembly of the PRJNA485056 data... | reverse complement strand
AATAAAAATAGAAACAAAAATCGGAGAAATCAATAAATGGCAGGGAGCCAGAGCAAATGCGCTTATTGCTTTGGGGGCCGAATTGTTTGATTATAAAGAAGAATCCCTTAACGCCGCCGAAAATAAAATTCGTGAAAACAAATCGTTATGGAATAAAATTCAGGCTGCGCATCTACATAATTCAGCAGGCTTAAAACCAGAAATAGATTTGGAAAACTGCGACCTCAGCGCCGAAGATATTTTCAAAAAAATTAACGAAAGTTTGGACAAGCTTGAAAAAGGTAAAATTGTTGACGGAAAATATGTACCGACAAAAGCCGAAAAAAATGTTTTACGCACGCTTGGAAATTACGGCGAATTTATCCGCGATCCAAGAGATGAAAAAGAAGCTGCTAAGTTCTATAAAGAAATTAAAAAAAGATTCGGCATAATAGCAAAACGAGACGACTATCAAAAATTTGAACTAAAACAAAAAAACAAACAAGAAAAAATGAACGAAAGGAAAATAAAATGAGTGATGATAAAGAATACAAATTAAGCGATGAACAGCTGGAATTTTGCAAAGCTCATAATATTGACCCTGCAGGCATCACTTCGGCTGAAGCATATAAAGACGCAGTGAGCAAAATTGGTAAAGATACTCATGATTTACAAAATAATGATGATGTAAAAACCGATGAAAACGACAATAAAAACAATGACAAAGATGACAATAAAAATGATAAAACCGAACCTGAAAAACCGGCTCTGAAAATAAATGAAGGCACTCCGCAGCCGGAAGACAAAACCAATGAAGAAACACCGGACTGGGTAACAGAAAAAGCAAAATGGTACAAAGCTCAGGCCGAAGCCGGAGAAATTGAAAACTACGAACAAGACACTTCTAAAGAAGGTTTTGCCGCAAAATTCAACAACGCAGAAATTCACTACAGCTCTCCTGATGAAGTGACCGTTTCTCAAGACGCGGAATATAAAGTTTTTGACACAATGCTGAAAGAACCGGATAATAAAGGACGTCCGATAGAGTTTCCTGACAATGCTTCAAAAGAAGTAACCACTCGTTTATACGCGGCCTGCGTTTTAAATGGCAACCCGATGCAAGGTGCTGTTCCTACGGAATTGGATGCCGAAACACTATCCAAATGCGGCTTGAGCGAAGAACAAATCAAGCAAGTTCAAGACCATTTGGCAGCTTCTCAGAACAAAAACAACGATGTTGAAAAAACTACCGAAGAAAAAGAAACAAAAAATAATGAAACTCCTGATTTGCAGATTTCTGACAAAGCTAAAGCCGATATTCAGAAGATTTCTGAAATTAAGAAAAACTTTGAACAAATGAAAAAAGACGGTCTGATTGCCATACAAAAAGATGAAAACGGCAAACCGCAAATTGTGGCCGGAGAAAAAGGTTCGGATGCGGATGTTAAAAACGCTACGGCCATAATGAAAGAAGCTGCTGAATTAGTAAAAGCCGGTCTATCTGAAAACCGCGGCAAAGATATTGCTCACGATACGGTAAAATTGGAAAATAAACAGCAAAAAGACACCAATACAGCTTTGAGAGCTGAACAAATAGCAATACTGAAAATGCAAAGAGGCGGCAGATAAAACTTTATAAAATATATTCGGGAGAGTAGCCATGAACGGATTTGACAATGACTTTTTAGACTATTTAAAAGCCTATGCTCCAACGGACTATATCTTGGCTTGTTCTGATGATGTAAAACCTGAAAGTCTGCGCCGTATATATAGCGACTACAGTCAAAAGTTTAGCATCTGGATAAAAGTTCCGTCCTCTATACGCAACACTTTTAACGGACGCGTTCCGCAAGAAATTTTGCAGTTGGCTGCTGATGGAAAAGACCAGATTCTAAGAGACATCGCGGCAGGACAACGTCCGAAACGGCCGGAAGATGAGAACACGCTGCCTGAACCTCCGGCTCCCGAACAGGTTGTGGCAGCCGCCGCTTTTACGGCTGCTCTGGCCGCCGGTTACAGCAAACAAGCTTCTTACGAATTGTCTGCCCATCATCTGTTCCGTGAATCTCTAAAAGACAAGGCTATTGCCGGCAACATGAACGAAACCGAGCGCAAAGCTTGGTTAAAATCTCGTGGTGACGATATTCAAACCATAAAAAAAGATTGGGGTAATTGCCAACATGAAAAAATGTTAATCCATTTATTCGGCAAATATAATCGCGGTAAAATTGATAAAGATGAATTTTTACCTCAGGTTGTTGACCTTATGCAAAAAATTGAATCATCAAATCACCGCGGGCGTTTACTGGAATACTTAAAAACACGTCCGATACAAGCTAAATTGGCACACTTCAGAGAAGATATTTTGGACACACTGTCGCAAACAATTCTGCATGATATTCCAATTTCGGAGCGTGATGACTATCTGCGTGCAAGTATTCCGCTAAAAATCCAAATGCGCCGCCTGATAGATAAAGACAATTCCGGCAATTCAGCCAATCTGGCACAAGCAGTAAACAGCATTGTCGAACAGGCTGAAAAAGGCAATGTCGGACTGGATTTAAGCAACTATACTGCCGATTCACATCATCCGATGTCTGCCGAATTGCGGCAAATGTTTATGATTGCCTGCTGCATTCATGAAGTTCCGTACCGCAGTCCTAACGGCGAAAGGATTAACCCTAATTCAGAAATAGTAAAACAACTTCCAACAGATGTTCAGGCTCTTGTTCTGTCTCGTGATATGCGTCTTGCTAAAGAAAACATGATAGACATGACTGGTGACGGAAAATGCACACACAACGTTACAGACACTTTGCCTAGTATTCTAAGAGCTAAAAAAATACGCGAAAGCGCTTGATTTTACTTTTTATATTTTTGTTAAAACCAATATTCAGTCTTCGGCTGCAAAGTTTATGTTGTTGTCCTGATTTATTTTCATGCATAAAATAATGCCGAAACTGGACATAATAGAAAACATTACCGTGCCTCCATATGAAATCAGCGGCAGAGGAATCCCCACAACCGGCAGCACCCCCATTACCATAGCTATATTTATAAACACATACAAAAAATAATTAGTATTCAAACCGATAACCACTAATTTTGCAAAATAGTTGTTTATCCTAAACGCAAACATATAACCGAAAGCAATAACTAAAATATTCAACAACACCAAAGTAAGACTGCCAACCATGCCAAATTCTTCCGAAAACATCGTAAAGATAAAATCGGTATGTTTTTCAGGCAAGAAATTCAGGTGCGTTTGCGTGCCGTGCAAAAAACCTTTGCCGAAAATTCCGCCTGAGCCAAAAGCAATTTTAGATTGTATAATATGATAACCGGCTCCAAGTGGGTCTCTCTCAGGATTTAAGAATGTCAAAACACGATTTTGCTGGTATTCGTGCAAAAAATTCCAAGCCAACGGCAACAGCGCACCGCCTGCCGCTCCAACCAAAGCAAACTTCCACCATTGCACTCCGACAACAAACAGCATGATAGTTGCTGTAAACAACAGCATCAGCGCTGTTCCCAAATCCGGCTGAAGGCAAATCAACGCAACCGGCAATAACGTCATAATCGACGGAATGATTATGCCGCGTATGGTACGAATATTCTGCAAAGTTGTAGTGCTGAAATAACGCGCCAAAAACAATACCATACCTATTTTCATCAGCTCTGACGGCTGAATTTTAAACAATCCGAGATTTATCCAGCGCTGAGCGCCCATTCCGATATGTCCGCCAATTTCGACAGCAAACAGCAAAAAAAGCGTTACAAAATAAAAAACATAAGCGCAGTTATAATAATAACGTATATCAACCATCGCCAAACCAAGCATCAAAAGCACAGCAATACCAAAACGGCTTATATGGCGAATCGCCCAGGGTTCCCAGTTTCCGTTTGCTGCCGAATAAAGCGTCATGGTACCGACACCGGCCAAAATCATAATCAGCAGAATATACCAAAAACTTATTTTCAGAATTTTATCCTTAAAGCCTAAATTTCGGCCGCCATATCCTATTCCATACATCATCCACCTACTTAATATCCAACTGCAGCGCTTTTTGCAAAATTTTGCCGGCTATCGGCGCAGCCACACCCGACCCCGATGAACCGTGTTCTACAATCACCGCCACAGCATAACGAGGATTATCCACCGGTGTAAAACCGATAAACAGAGCGTGATTACGTAAACGCCACGGCAATTGTTCATCTCGCAAAATTCCGCTGCTGCGTTCTTTCATAGAGATGCGTCGTACCTGAGTGGTTCCGGTTTTTCCGCCCATCATTGCTCCGTTATAATTGAATCTGGCTCGTCCTGCCGTGCCTCCGACACCATTAACAACCTCAAACATTCCTCGTTTGACGATTTCTATGTTTTTAGTTGAAATATCGAGGCGTTTTATTTTTGCCAGCTCTTTTTCTGTCGGTTTAATAAATGTCGGCTGCACAGCGTAACCGCCATTGACCACGCGCGCCAACATTGTGGCCAGCTGCAGCGGCGTCACCAAAACATATCCCTGTCCAATTCCGGAGTTTGCCGCATCACCATGTGTCCACGAGGTTCCAAAACGAGCTTTTTTCCATGATTTTGTCGGAATAATTCCGGCTTTTTCGTTATCCAAACCGACTTCCAAAATATTTCCCATTCCCAGCTTAACCGCCATATCATGAATACGGTCAATTCCAAGTTTCATAGCCGTTTCATAAAAGAAAATATCGCACGAATGTTTTAGTGCTTCCACAACATTTAAGCTGCCATGTCCGGAATGCCGCCAACAATGAAAACGAATATTTCCGACATCTATCCCACCGCTGCAGTTAAAACGAGTATTTAAATCAATCACGCCGGCTTCTAAGGCCGCCAGCGCGACAACCACCTTAAAAGTTGAACCTGGTGAATATTGCCCGGACACAGCTTTATTGACCAGCGGTGTGCGTTCATTGTTCAATAATTCGTTCCAATGCTTATAGCTTATACCGTTTGTAAATAAATTAGGATTAAAGGACGGAGTTGAAACCAACGCCAAAATTTCTCCGGTGCGTACATTTAGGACAACTGCCGCTCCGCTTTCTTCTCCAAACGCTTCATAGGCGGCGCGCTGCAGACGGGCATCCAAAGTCAATGTCAAGCTTTCGCCTTCTTCTCCGCTGTTGCGTTCTATTTCATTCATCACACGGCCATAGGCATTGACTTCAAGCTTTATGGTACCGCCTTTACCTTGAAGTTTATAGTCAAAATATCGCTCCAAACCGGATTTACCTATTTTAAATCCGGGAACCATATAAAGCGGATTATCTTTTTTATCTTTGTCCGAAACCGGTCCGACATATCCCAAAACATGCGCATAAATATCGGCATACGGATAGTAGCGGCTTAAACCTTCATCAATTTCAACTCCAGGTAAATCCGGAGCGTGCAGCAAAATTTTAGACACTTCGTCCCAGCTCAGATTATCTTTAAGTTTTATGGGTATAAAACGGCGTTTATTTTTCAAATCTTTGCGTATTTTTTGTTCTTCATTCTCATTAAGCGGAATAATTTTTTTAAATGTCTGTAGCGTACTTTCAATATCAGGCGTTTGTTCTGCCACCATCAATGCCTGAAAATCCTGTTCGTTTTTTGCAATAACCTCTCCATTGCGGTCAAAAATCAAGCCTCGCGGCGGAACCAAAAATCTGGTAGAAATCCGATTTTCATCAGACATCATTTTATATTTATCCGCCTCTTTTACCTGCAAAAAATATAACCGCGCCACAATAACGGCAAAAGCCAGCATGTTAAAAATAATGACAACTAATGTCCTTCGTTCCACAACTCTGCTTTTTTCACCATTTCTATTCATTTATACGCTCCTGCGGCAGCAAATTATCCTGAACCCAAATATTTATGTAAGATATAAGCGGATAAAACATTAAAGTAGAAAGCAAATTTACCATAATTTCCGTCATAGGAACAAAACGGCTGAAATAAACAGAAACCAACAACCATTTTATAAATGTGAGTGTCAGACTTGCCAATGAAAAAACCAGCCAACCGCTGACAAAAGACGCTGCTTTGAAATAGCGCGCCAGCATGTTAGTCATAAAAACCAACAGCATCATCATCAAAATGTTTATGCCAAGCGGAGTCGAGCTGTAGGTATCAGTTAAAAAACCCACAACAAACGCGGAAATATAACTAAACATATAACCTCGTTTAAGAGTCCAATAATAAACACATATAAAACCTACAGCCGGACGAAAATAGTTTAATTCAAGCGAATTTATCGGAACATAGAACACAAACATCAAAATAAGCGTCGCCACCAGAGGAATCCGATGGCGAAGAAACAAACGCATTTTATCCTTAAAATTATTCTGCATTTTTATCGTTTTCCAAAAATTCGCTTAAACTTTCATCTTCTGCCGACAGTCCGTAGTCCACTATTCTTACATATTCAACCCGACTTATATCCGCCATTGTCTCAACTTCTACAATTCCGTTTTTAACAGAATTTACAAAACCGATGGGCAATCCGGACGGAAACATTCCGCCCACACCGGAAGTAACAACCACATCCCCCTCTTGAATATCCGAAGATGAGCGAGTAAACATCATCTGAGGCAAAGCGGTGTTGTTGCCGCTTAATATACCACGCACTCTTGTACGCTCGATAACAACCGGAATTTTAGAATTTATATCCGTAACCAAAATTACTTTAGCATAACGCCCGCTGACTTTGTCTATGCGGCCGATAACGCTCTCATCGCCTAAAACTATCTGTCCTTTTTTGACATCTTCATCACCGATATAAACCAATAGCGTATGTGTAAAACTGTCTCCGGATTCAGCAATAATTTTAGCGCTCATAAAGGTTGCATCGGCCGGAGGCACATAGTTAAGTAAACGTTCCAACAACTGATTTTCAACTTCCAGAGTACGCACTTTATTCTGCAGCATAAGCATTTGTTTATTTTCTACCTGCAAGGCGCGGTTATCGGCATATATATGACTTATGTCATAAAAATAAGTATAAATCCGATGAATAAAACGAGACGGCAGCTCCACCACCTGCATAACCGGTCCGGTAACATTCATCACAAAACTATTTGCAGCATCGACAACAAAACTATCCACTCGGCTTAATAAAATAAATAAAAATGCGCTGATAAAAAGCAAAAAAATAAAAAAACGACGCAAAAAATCCTTTATTTCTCCGATTCTGATAAGCAGGATTCCGCGCCGTTTCATTTTTTATTTTCCTATAATCCGAAAAAGTTTTTAACCCATATTAGATAAAGCACTCTTTAACTTGTTAACCTGGTCCAAAGCCTTTCCGCAGCCTTTAGCAACGCATGCCAACGGTTCTTCGGCAATAGAAACAGGAAGTCCGGTTGCATTGCGCAGCACTTGGTCTAAGTTTGCCAGCAAGGCTCCGCCGCCCGTCAATACAATTCCTTTATCCACAATATCGGCTGCCAATTCAGGAGCAGTATTTTCCAATGCAACTTTTACGGCTTCCACAATATCAGAAACCGGCTCGACCAAACTTTCGGCAACTTGTCTTTCTGTTACAACAATTTCCTTTGGCACGCCGTTTATCAAATCGCGGCCTTTAATTTCAACAGTACGCCCCTCGCCTTTTTCCGGAGGACAAGCCGAACCGATTTCTTTTTTAATTTTTTCGGCGCTGCTTTCACCGACCAACAGATTTTTGTTACGACGGATATAGTTGACAATAGCGCTATCCATCTTATCTCCGCCAACGCGGATAGAGCGAGAATATACAATGCCGCCCAAAGACAATACAGCCACTTCGGTTGTACCTCCGCCTATATCAACCACCATGCTGCCTGTAGGTTCGGTAACCGGCAAACCGGCGCCGATAGCTGCGGCCATAGGTTCTTCAATCAGCCAAACTTTACGCGCTCCGGCATATTCTGCCGATTCTTGAATCGCGCGGCGCTCCACCGCGGTTGAGCCTGACGGTACGCAAATCACAATAAGCGGAGACGCAAAAGCCCGGCGATTATGCACTTTGCAAATAAAATATTTTATCATTTCTTCGGCAATTTCAAAATCTGCTATAACTCCGTCTTTTAACGGGCGTATAGCCTGAATATTCCCTGGGGTGCGCCCCAGCATTTGTTTAGCTTCGTTACCCACCGCCAAAACCTGCTTACGGCCTTTATATTCCTCAATTGCCACCACCGACGGCTCATTTAAGACTATTCCTCTGCCGCGCACATACACCAAAGTATTGGCTGTTCCCAAATCAATCGCCATATCACTAGACAGCATTCCCATCAATTTTGCAAACATATGCATATTCTCCATAATTTAACATTATTTATTTTTTTATAACCAAACAAAACAATGTGCAAGGATTTATATTGTTGTCAACAGACTTGTTCACAGATTTATAACATTGAAAATCTGCTGTAAATAGTCTTTCTGCCCCACATAAACATTTTCCAAAACAACATCGGCGGACATTTTATTCTTCAGCCAAGTACGCTGGCGCTTTGCATATTGTCTGGTATGCAACTTTGCCAAATCCAACGCCTCTTTCAATGACATCTGCCCTTTTATAAACAAACTGAGTTCCGGCACGCCCAGAGCTTTCATAGCCGGCATATTTTCATCAACGCCTCGTTTCAGAAGCTGTTCTATTTCAGCCAAAACTCCAAGTTCATTCACCATTTTATCCAGACGCAAACAGCAACGCTCCGCAATAACATCAAGTTCCGGCATAATTTTTACTGTAATAAAATCGGCTTCCGGCAATTTTTGTATAAGCGGTTTTTCGTACCATTCCGAAAGCTTAATACCGGTTGCTTCAATCACTTCTAGCGCGCGGATAATTCTGGTTTTGTCGTTTTGATTAAGCTTAGCCGCAATTTTTGCATCTTTTTGCAGCAGTTCGGCATATAAACCTGTCAATCCCGTTTCATTTAAGCGTTTAAGCATATTTTTGCGAACTTCCGCAGGCGTTTGCGGTATAGGCGTAACCCCGTTCAGCAGCGCCTCGGCATAAAAACCGGTACCGCCGACCACCACCGGCAACTTGTTATCCGCCCATAAATTATGTATTTCTTTGACGCACAAATCGAGCCAATCCACCACATTACCGCGTTTATCGCAATCATAAATTTCAAACAAACGATGCTCCGCCAACTTTTTTTCTTCTTCAGTCGGCGCCGCGGCAATAATCGGAATATCTTTATAAATCTGCATAGAATCACAGTTCAGCACCACGCCGTTAAGAGCCTGAGCAGCTTCAGCCGCTAAAGCCGATTTGCCGGAAGCTGTCGGTCCGGCAATAACCAAAACCGGATTTTTACGCATCTGTTATTTATCCTCTTTGGCAATCAGCTGAGCAAATTCTTGACGTTTACGCTCATACATTTCAGCGTTTTCTCCGGATAATCCCTGTAGTTTACGGGCAATTACATATTGCGGCAGCTTGGCTTTAACCTCGGCTATCGGCATTTTCCATTGTTCCGGACGAATACGAATTTTTTTGCCTTGTCCGGCTGAAACTCTAGGAGTTATTTCTCCGCTGTCGGCATCTTCAAATTCCGTCAAAGTAAGACGCAGATTTTCTAAGGTGTTCGGAATTAAAAAGTCGATAAACTCGCCGCCGTTAATATAGTTACGCACTTCAAATATTGCGTCATCGCCCTGCCACTCCACAATAGAGCCGGCAAACAACCATTCACCAAGAGTGCGGGTATATTCATAGTTTTGGCTGATATTTGTTAATTTTCCATCATGAAAGCCCAAACAATAGCCGCGATTCTGCAAGGTATATAAATCATCCATATATTTTTGATAATCCCACTTTTCAGGATTTGCATAATAATCATCAATAGCCTTGCGATAAACACGCGCCACGGTTCCGGCATAATATTCGGTTTTATTGCGTCCTTCAACTTTCAGCGAATCCATGCCGATTTTCAAAATATCATTCAATCGCGGCATTAAGCACATATCTTTAGAGTTCAGCAAATAGCCGCCGTGTTCATCTTCAACAATTTCATAATATTCCCCCGGTCTGAACTCCTCTTCCAGCAAAAATTCAAAAGCTTTGGCGTTATCCTGATTTATTTCCAGCTCCTTAATTGTGCCGTCTTTCAAACGCAAATGCATTTTGTAATGCCAACGGCAGCAATGCGCGCATTTTCCCTTGTTGGCGCTGCGGTCAGCCATAAAATTAGAAATCAGACAGCGTCCGGAATATGACATACACATAGCGCCATGCACAAAGCATTCCAGTAGCACATCCGGACATTGCCGGCGAATTTCCGCCATCTCGGCAAAGGTGACTTCACGGCCCAAAACGCACAGGCTTGCTCCCATCGACTGCCAAAATTTCACAGTCTGTCCTGAACAAATATTGGCTTGGGTGGACACAAAGCGTTTCAGCTCCGGAGCATTTTCTTTTAAGTAATAAAACACACCTGGGTCTGCCACCAAAACTCCGTCCGGTTTCAGCTCTTGCAGAGTTTTAACAAATTGAGGCAATTTGGCCGCTTCTTCATTATGAATATACAGATTTAATGTCAGATAAATTTTCTTACCTTGTTTATGAACAAAATCAATTCCTTCTTTCAAATCTTCAAGCGAAAATTTAGACTGCGTGCGCAGACTCATATCCGGTGTGCCGGCATAAACCGCATCGGCTCCGTATAATAATGCTGTTTTCAATTTTACCAACGAACCTGCTGGTAAAAGTAATTCTGCTTTTTTCATAATGTTACCTCTATATTTGTTGTCACCGTCTGCAATTTGCCAAACGGTGTGTTTTCTATCAAAATTTTTGCAATAAACCAAACTTTAGTTTTTTCATCCCGCAGCACCCAAAAATAAATAGGCTCGTCTTTGCTAAGTAAAAAACCGGCATCAGTATCATCTAAAATTTCTTGATTATACTGACATTTCAAAGCTTTTCCGGCAAAATAGTCCGTTTTTATTTTTTCTTTTTTCAGCGTTTTTACTGTTGATTTGGCATATTTTTTACCATTAAAAGAATACTGTTCTAAATCGCACTTGCCTTTTTTGATAATTTTTTGCGCCAGCTCGCCGAAAACCGAAAGCAAATCTCCGGAATACGGATATTTGGCATCTGTTTTAATTTTATCAGTACGTTTATGCTCGTTTTTAACACTTATTCTATATTGCGGAACACCTTTATCATAAACAATTTCTTTAGAGCGATGCGTAAAACGTGTTTGTGTTTCATAGTAATAATCCTGTGGCTTAAAACCAGACTTGTCATATGTTCCGACTGAATGATAAGTTGCCGTAAACGGATATAAAGCGCCAAATGTTCCGCTGGTGGAAACAGATGTTTTAATATCATAGTCCTTATCCTTATAAAAGGCATAGCTGAATGTTTCTTCGCAAGCATCAAACAGTCCGATAGTCGTTTGCATATAATGCTTAACTTCCAGCGCCTGTGTTTTTGTACTCCACATAAATAAAGATAAAAATATTAAAAGTCCGTATTTCATTTTAGCCATTCATTAAACAATTTTTTCTACAATAACAGAAATTTTAAGATTATAAAGGAAAAAATGATGTCTAAAAAAGTTTTGCTGGTTTACGGCGGATTTTCTGCCGAGCGAGAAGTTAGTTTGTCTTCTAAAAATGACATTGCCGCCGCGCTGAAAAGTAAAGATTATGATGTTATTGAACATGATTTAACCGATGTTTGGACTTTTTTAGATGTTCTGAAAACCGAAAAACCCGATGTTGTTTACAATGGCTTATACGGAAACTGGGGCGAAGACGGCGAACTGCAAGGGTTGCTTGACTTGTTGCAGATTCCATACACCCACTCAGGGCTGAAAGCCTCAGCATTGGGAATGGATAAATATCTGACTAAACTAATTGCTTCGGCCGCCGGAGTAAAAATCGCCAAAGGAGAAAAAACAACTGCCGCCGACTATTTGCAAAACGGCACAAAAATTCCATATCCTTATGTAGTAAAACCCATGTGCGATGGTTCCAGCGTCGGCGTATACATAATTCATAATGCGGAAGAAGCAAAAAAAGTAACTTATCCGAATCCTGACTTGCCGCTTTTGGTTGAACAATATATTGCCGGACGAGAACTTACTGTAATGTGCCTAAACGGAAAATCTTCTGTAATTACCGAACTTAAAACCGACTGCGCCTTCTATGACTATCAGGCAAAATACACCACTGGAAAAACTCACCATATTCTGCCGGCAGAACTTCCGGAAGACATTGCTGAAACATGCAAACGCCATACCGAAACTGTCTATAGCGCTTTAGGCTGCCGCTCTGTTGCCCGCTGCGACTTTCGCTACAATGAAAAAGACGGAGTTGTTTTGCTGGAAATCAATACCAACCCCGGAATGACAGCGCTTTCCTTAGTGCCGGAACAAGCCAAATATTTAGGAATATCTTTCGCGGATTTATGCGATATTCTGGTTAAAAACGCCGAATGTCGAAAAATGCCGTAATCCGGCTTTGATTTTTCCGGTTGACTTATGGCGTGAGGCTGTTATAGAATTAGAGTGTAAACAACATAATTT
>ERZ1034949.1217-NODE-1217-length-12596-cov-10.960928_pt1 | contig 12596 bp, 22 predicted proteins | sample MGYA00520590_ERZ1034949 | MGnify/ENA primary metagenome ERZ1034949 (study PRJEB33766, sample SAMN09781752) | gut metagenome | biome: gut microbiome | host: Homo sapiens | place: Madagascar | study: EMG produced TPA metagenomics assembly of the PRJNA485056 data... | reverse complement strand
TGATTATATTATAATACAAGAAAAAGAAAAATGTTGTCGAATTTTGTCGAATTACCAAAAAGCTCTTCCAAAATCCGCTTCTTTTTGCTCTATTGTTCTCATGTCAGGTAATGCATATAGCTTTTTTAATTTTTTATATCTTGCTTTTTCTTCTTTGTCCTTTATTTTTCCCAAATCTATTGCTCTATATCCCATTATTTTTACTATTTGCGTATTTTCATTTAACCCTTCAAATAACGCTTTAAACTTCCACCAATGCATATGTGATGTATTTAAATCTATCTTATATTGTTCCATAAATGAACTATATATATATTCTGCATCAAATTCATAGCTATAAATTTGCTTTTTCTTATTTTTTTCTTTGTTTTGACTAGTCTTAATTTCTTTACCGCATCGGTAAAACCATAACAGATCTTCTACTGCTTTTTCTATATTTTTTGGTACTTCATAATAATATAAATTCAAAGCAATTGCTAATTTGTCGACTTCACTGATTTTATTGTCTTGCATTAATAATTCAAATTTAATGCTTTCTTTAAAATTTGTTCTTATCTTTAACCCTTCTGAGGTATATTGGGGTAATTTATCTAATAAAATATTTATATTCATTATCTTCTTTTACCTTTAAATTGATTGTGTCTTCTTTGTTCTCTGTTTGGTTGATATCTATCTATTGTTCTTTGCAAATCTTGTTGTTGCTCATTTTTTTGATTTACGATATCTTCAAATGCATTTATATGTTCTTTTAAATTTTTCTTTCCGTTGAACATCTTATTAGAAATTCCTTCTCCAAAGACATTATCAAAAAAGTTTTCTATGATATTGCATTCTTCTCTTATTACTTCTGCATAACTCATTTCTATTTTATCTTTATTTTGACATTCTTCTACTACTTTTTTTGCTTCTTTTTCAAATCTTTCTACATCGTCTGCATCTAAGAAATCAAAATTAACTTCTATATTTTTTATTTTCATAGTTTCCTCCCAATAGTTAAGGCAAGGATTTTCCTTGCCCTACTTTTTATCATTCATTAGCTCCTTAGCTGTAAATGTTGCTGTCATACCATCTGGTGTAACTACTGCTGTACCTACTGTTATGTCTCCATCTGCATGGAATGTTCCAGAATATGTATAAGCGTCTGTTGAGTCTCCATCAGCATCAGGTATAACACTATAATTTCTTAATCTAGCCTCTTTTGTTGTTATATTAACTGTTAGTATTTCAACACTTTCTCCAACTAATTCATCATCATGAATTTTTGCTATTTTTTCATGGATTGCATTTCCTACAATCCTATCAAAGCTATAAGCTATTTCTGTTGAATATCCTGTTACTGTACTTCTTTCTGTCTTTTCATCTATATATCTTCTATCATAAGTTGTAGAATTTAGTGACTTACCACCTTCTGTAAATCCTTGCATTCTTTTATATCCATCGTCAACTTTCATAAAATTAACAATGTCAGCTCTATTATAGATTTTTAATGCTTCTGCCATTTTCATTTCCTCCTTATAAAAAAATAGAACTATCCGTTAAGATAGTTCGTAATATGTGAAATTCATTTGAATAATATAAATTGCTGTTGTTTCTGTTTTCTGTAAAATGTAACTTGGACTTGTACATTCTATTGAATGAGCACCATTTATTTTAGGTAAATTTCTTAGCATTTGTTGCGTTTTTATCCACTCCATAAAATCTTCTCCAAATTTAGAATTAGCAAGATTTGTTACAACTCTACTACTTATTGGTGCAGTAACTGTAAAATCAAAAGTGATTTGATATTTTCCACCAGTTCCATCATTAAATTTCTTTAATACTGGATTACTTGGTGTTCTATCGACTGAATATGAATAGACTTCATCATCTAAATAATCAACATTTATTTTATCCCCTTCTAGTAGAGGGCAACTTTCTATATATTCTTTTATTAATTCCATTTTTGATTTTTCCATTACTTGCCTCCATTTTTTATAAAGTTTTCAACATCTTTTACAACATCTTTTCTTCTATCATTCATCATTCTTTTTTCCCATTCGGGTCCTCTTTTAGGTGCTCCCTGATATTTCATATCTTCATTAGATATTGTTCTTTTTACTCCTTTTGGTCTTGAAGCTCCTATTGCTTTCTTACCCTTATAATGGTAATGAGCATAAGGTCCAGCATGTCTTATAGAATGTTTGTTAGGGAATGTTACTTTTCTATATAAGTCTCCACCTTTTCTTGGAACATAAGGCTCATATAAACGATAAACAGTGTCTCTTAGGCATTCTGTTACCCTTCCATTTTCATCTAAGCCGGTGGTCTTTTATTATCTTGCTATTGCTATTCATTTTTACTTTGACATTCATTTGCATTATTCAGATACTCCTATTTTGTAATGCTGTAGTCCACCTTTTCTGTTATCATCAACTGACACTACTTTGAATAATTGATATTTCTTCATTAATGTTTTTTCGTCAAATTCACCTTTTATGATTCCTTCAACTACGTAATCATTAGTAGAAATAATTAATTGTTTATCTGTAGGTATTGTTATTGAACCTGTGCTTCCTTTTTCAAGTCCGTTTATCTATCAGGTTAGTTTTTTTATTGTGTCTAAAATAAACCGCCTCAAAAGGCAATCTCGTAACAGTTTCATCATTATTAAAATGATAGATTGTTATTTTATCCTTAAAAAAATTCTTATTCATTTAGCACACCCCACTATACAATAGAGGTAATCCATCTGTTCCGATTTCATCCCATAAATACTCTTTTAATGCAGATTGTTTTTTATTGTTGTAATCTGCTTTTATTTCTTCTGGAGTAGCATAACTTTCTGACCAGCCTTCTATATTTTGTGATTTCAAGCTTCCAATTTCACTTATTTTTGTTTCTTCTTCATTTATTAAATCAATAATTAAGCAAGTAACATATTTTACTTGCTCTGGAATATTGTTTTTATCGATCCTCCCATGAGTGTTGTAATTAATATAATTACTTGCTTTTATTACTAAATTCTCAAAGTTGTCAGGTATGCTTTCACTACCTAACAACTCTACATATTCTTCATCAGTTATGTATTTAAGCATACCTTGCCTCCTTAAGAATTAGCAGGTTTTTCTGGCTCTGCTATTTTAGCGTTTAATTCTTCGTTTTCTTTTTGTATTTCTTCTACCTTTTTAATTAAATCAGCATTTTCTTTTTCTAATTTTGCTATTTTAGCGTTTAATTCTATGACTTTTTTGCTTTCTTCTTTTTTAGTTTTTTTCTTTGCTCCCATTCCTATTGTTGTTGCCATATATACTCTCTCCTTTCAATTAAGCTTTGTGGCTTAAATAAATTCCTGATACTTTATTTTCATATGTATCAACAATTCCGTATTTTCTATATTTTTGCATATACCCGTCAGATTCTTGATTGTCCTCAGGTCTAATTATGTTGTTAGCTTTATGTTTGTCGTATTTAATTACTGCAGATTTTTCTATAATCATAAAGTTTATGTCTTTTCCAGTAGTTGCTTTTTTGTAACCACCAGTTAATTCGTTTTCAGATGTTCCATCTAATAAATCAATTGCTGTGTAGAATCTTGATTGTGGGACCTTTTTAATAGATGCAAATTCATCTAAAACTCCTTTATTCTCATATGTTTTTACACTTTGAGCCAATCTTAATAATGTTGGTGTAATTCTCAAATGTCTATTTTCTGCTGGTACTTCGTCTTCATCCATCTTGTTTTGTGCTGCTCTTAAAGCATCTAAAACTTCTTCTCCTGTTACATATGTTTGACCAGCTTCAACCTTTGAAATTCCTTCTGTTCCTGCTAAAGTTGCATAGAAGAAAGCGTCTCCTTCTGGTGCTACTTTTGTTCTTTCAAATTCAGAGCCTAATTTTCCAAATGATAATTCAATTGTCTCTTCATTGTCCATTTCATCAACAACAAATTTAACACCTCTATCATAGTTAAATTTTAATGTTTCCCATTTTAAGTCAACGTTTCCTTTTGTATATCCGCTATTTCTTGAATAATCTTTTAATGCATCCATACTTAATTTTGCTACTAAAATTTCATTTGCATTTGCTCCCATTTTAACTGTAGATGCATCTGCATTAAATTCTTCTGTTGTACTAGCTTTTTTATAAACCTCGTCTAGTAAAGGTACGTAATTTTTTGATAATTGAATATTGTTTCCCATATTTTAATTTTCCTTTCTTTTTAATCTTTTTTAGGTTCTAATCCCATCGCTTGTCTTAATGCATTTTCATTGTCTTTATTCGAATTAGTTCCTGGTGTTGAATCTGCAAATTGTGGATTTTTAGTATCAGTTTCAAATAAATAAGGACTAGTTTTAACAATCTCTGAAAATTGTTCAACTAATCCGCTTACTTGGTTATTTTCATATTTAATTTTTTCATTATCTAAATAACCTTGCAATCCTTTCTTATCCTTAACTTTGTATTTCTTTCCATCAACTTCAAACTCTTCGTTATAGACTTTGTCTATAGCGTTTTGTCTTTTAAAATCTTCAACTTCTTTAGAACCTTCCGCTTTGCCTAGGTTAAATTGTTCTTTTTTTATGGCTTCAATGTCAACTTTTTCAAGTTCTGTTATTTTGTCATTTTTTTGCTTAATCGTTGTTTCTTTAACGTTTATTTGTTCATTTAAGTCATCAACTTTTGCTTTTAGTTCTGTTAAATCCTTTCCATTTTCAGCCATAATTTTGTTTACAACTTCATCTTCAAGTCCTAAATCTTCTAAAAATTTCCTCTTCATACTGTTTCCTTTCTCCTACTACGATTTTGTACGTGTTTCTCTTCACGTGTAGGCTTGTACTTATTCACGTCCTACAAGTAGACGAATTTTGTATATAAAAAAGGCACCTATAAAAGTGTCTTAATTAACTAAATTTGTAATCTTGAATAATCTTTTCTAAATTCTGTTTCATCTAAGAAATTGTTGAATGCACTGTTATGTATCTTTATTTTTGTTTGTGCATCTTGCAATTCCTTTTGCACTTGTTCTATATTTAAGTCTTTATTATTGCTTGTTAATGCTCCTTGCAGTCCTGCAATGTCTTTTTTATCTTGCCTTATTTGTCTTTCCATTTTTCTTTGCAATTGCTTAGCATCATACAATAACATTTTTTGACCATTATAATTGACCGTTTGGTTATTTAATTTTTTAAGCTCTTTGTCTGTATATGTTCTTGTTGAGCCTTTATAATATGGATTCCAGTCATGTCCACAATTTACACCCTTAAAACCTGTTACTTCTCCATATCCTATGTCCTCTAAGCTTAAGTATCCTCTTTGACCACTTCTTGATACTATTTTGCCTTGCCATTCTGCATGTTCTAGTCTTGCTCCTGCGTGTGCTGTCAATTCCATTAAATCCCAATTCATTTCATCTGCTCTCATTAATTGTAATTTTCCACAAGTTTGATTTACTGATGTTACAATATTCATTCTCACTGCACTCTCAATACTCATTTTTCTTCCACTTGGATATGTTATATAAGCTCCTTTATTGCTTATTTCTTTAATTGTATCTATAATGGATTGAGAATAACTTTTTACTCCTGCACTTACTTCCATATATGCTTTATTCATTGCATTATAAAATTGTGTTTGGGAAGAGCTTGCAGTCGTCATTACTAGATTACTTAAATTATTATTTGTTTTTAATGCTGTAGCTTCTAATAATCTCCACATACTTGCACTCTGTTTTAAAGATGTTGGAGTTAATCCTGCCAGTCTATAAATCTTGTCGTCATATTCTAAAGATTTAACCCCAGCAGTTTCAAATATATTTTTAATTTGACTTGCTGAGGTATTATTGTATTTAGCAACTATCTCTATGATATCTTGATACATCAATCCCATTTCTTGAGCTATAAGGATGTCGTTTAAGACAACTGTGTTTGCATAACCGACATTAGCTATTCTTTCTGCTATTTCTTGTATTATTTCTAATTCTAATTGACTGTAAATTTGTTCTGCTTGTTTTCCTATTTGATTCCATTGTTCAGGAGTTAGCATTTACATCACTCCTCTTTTGGAAAGCCAAATATTTCAGCATTTGTCTGTTTTTCTTGATTAATCAATTCAAGTTCCTGTTTTGCCTGCTCTTCCGTTAGTCCATATCTAAACATTATGTATTTTATCTTACTTCTTAGTCCTGCATTTACTTCTTGCATTTGTAACGTTTGTTCTCGTTCAGTATCAACTATTAGACTATCATCCCAATTAAAAGACACCTCATAATTTCCTTGAGGTGCTAAATTGTATAATGTTGTTAATGCATCCATTGCATATATTAAGTTTTCCAATGCTTTTTGCAGATTTTCTTGCATTTTAGACACTGTTGCATAACTTCTTTGTTTGCTTGATTTTATCTCTGTCGCTGTTTTATCTACTGTATTAGGTTCTGATAAAGTACCATAAGCTAATCCAACATTAAACTCTATTCTTTGTAATGTCTTGTTTAGCCCTCTCCATAAAGCTTCATCTCTTATTTCAGGAGAATAGTCTTTAAAGAAATCTGATTTTTCAGCTCCTGTGTTTAATGTTTTATATAATCTTCCTTTTAACTTGTTTACTGTAAATGATTGTTTTTTATCTTTACTTTGACTTGGTTTTGTTGCCAATTCATCAACATATACAGCTTTTTCTGACGCCTCATATTCCCAAACTATTCTTCCCCATTGTCTATCTGCTTCTTTAATCAAATTTATTGCTCTTGCATATACAGACACTCCAACTGGACTTTCTGGTTCTATATTGTTCGCAACTGGTGGCTTATAATAGCTAAACAATGGTTTTTCAACGTATTGTATAGCTGTTTCTTCTTGTATGTTTGCCCATTCGGATATTTGAATTAAATCTACTTTTGTTCCTAATATAGAGTTGTTATTACTCTTATATGCAACATTTTTTATTATGTAATTTATATCGTTTTCTAGAGGATTTTCATAGAACTTATGATATTCTAGTCTTGTGTAAATGTCATTACCTTTTGTTATTTGACTTGTAAATATTCCTGCTATAATATCTCCCGAGCTGTTAAACTCTGTAGGGTAAAAGCAACTACCTTTTACTAAATCGACATATATTTGTCCATCTTTTACATATGGTTTAAATACTAATCCACCAACTGCATTTCCTATTTCAAGATTTTCATTTAGTTTGTCTTTTACTTTTTGATATTGCTTATTTAAAAAATCAGCTCTTGTGCTTCCTGTTATGTCCGATTTCATTTCTAAAGTTGTTAGTCTTGTAAACTCATTTGCAATTGATGAACCTAATTCTAAGCTCTCTACTTCATCTTCTTTTAACCAAGGTGCTTCATTAACATATATTTTCTCAAACAACGTAATTGCTTTTGCCATATCGCTTGATATTGCTATTTCTATATTTAGAGCATCTTGTATAGTACCTTTACTAAACATCTTTCCTATTACTCCTTTTATAAAATTTAATATTATCTGAAACATTATTCTCCTCTCCTGTTCCATACTCTTTCTAATGCATATCTTACTGCGTCTATATGATGATTATTTTTGTCTGGATATCCTGTTATTACATTTCCATCTTTGTCCTTTTCAAATTCATATTCTTCAAACTCTCTTGCCGTATTAGGACATCTTTGCCTGTCTATTACTATTTTACTTAAACTTGATAACCATTTCATGCTATATTCTACACTTCCTGGTCCTTTAATCGCTCCTCTTATGTTAGAGCCATAATCTCTATAATCTCCTATAGACTTATTTTCTGATGAATCAGCTGTTATTAAATCTTCTTCTGTTACCCCTTTGTCTTTTAACATTTGCCATGTTTCAGCATTTGATTTTTTATTGCAATCCAATTCATCAAAAATGTACAATGTTCTTTGTTGACTGTTATAGTACATATTGTTATATGCAAAGGGGTCAGGATACCACCCCCAGTCAACTCCTTTATATATCCAATCAAATTTCTTGATTTCTTCATCTGTTATTTCTCTGATCTCTAAGTTTTCAAATACATTTCCACCATCTCCAGTTTCTAATCCTAAATATTCATTTTCATAAACTTTAGGATTAGTTTCTTTTATAAATTCTGCTTCATCAATAAAAGCCTGCCCCAGCCATTCTTTTGGAGCAGACCTATAATCTGTTAAATATACTAATCTATTTTTTTTAAGTATCTTTTTCTCTTTGTTTACAAAGTGTTGTTTACTTGGTGGCGTATTATATACATATAGCTGTATAAAATCATCTCCACCTCTTACGATAGATTGATTTATTTTCCTTACTGCATTCATTCCTTGTATTTGGTCAAATTCTTCATAAAGGATTATTCCTATATACATATCTTTTGGAGGTTTTATTGATTTTATTTTTCCTGGGTCATCAGTCCCTCTAAAATATATTTTTTGACCTGTAGAAATTTTTGTTATTTCCATAGGACTTACTTTAAATTCGTAACTATCTTGTAATCCTTCAAACGTTTCTGAGAACTGAGAAATCGTCCATTCTGTTTGTGCATATACTGAATCTCTTAATGTATTTGTGTATCTTCTAATTATGATTGCACACATTTTAGGATTGTTTTCTAATAAATCTATTAATGTTTCATTTGCAAAAGTAGATTTAATACTTCCTCTTCCGCCTTCAAGCCAATACTCTGTATATTCTCTATTTAATATACTTCTATAGATATTTATAAATGCTGGTGGAATATCTTTAGCTGGTATAGAAACTTTATAATGTTCGTTTTCTTCTTTTTCTTCCTCAGCGCCTATATATTCTCCTGATGTATCTCTACAAAATTTTGCACTATCTAAATCGCCTTTCAATGCTCTTTGAACTTGATTAGTTAATATTGCAGTCTGTACATTTAAGTCCTCTTCTTCTATTCCCATTTCTTTCAATTTTTCTTTACCTTCTGATTCTGGTAAATCTAAGTTTAAAAGCATTTTCATGGTGTCTTTCATTGCTTTTCTTTGTCTTTTTATTTCGACTGATTTTTTTCCACCTTTTGAACTATCTTTTCTATGTTCCTCTCGACTTCTTCTCGAGTTAACTTCTTGTATTGACATTAAGTTTTGTTCATTAGCCATCTACCTCCACCTACTTTTTATTCAGCTCATTTAAAACTATTTTAATAACTAACATTACTATATATATTGCTATTATTGTTAAGCATATAGTTATAAAAGAAACTAATATAATTCCACAACATATCAATATGTTTATTAATAAATTTAACATAATTTTCTCCTATTTTATCAAACATTTATTTTTAACTAGATAAGAACATCGAACAATCTGCTTATCTAAGTCTATAACTTCTAAAAAAGAACAGTCTTTACAACCGTTCTGGTAATTGTACATTTATTAATTTTCTTTTCCATTTTTCTTCTCTTTCTTCTTGTGTTTCTATCATCTCTATTGTCCTTTTACAATCATCCAATTTACATTCTTTACATTTTTTCCCTTGTATTGGACATACTTTATTATCTATCAAACATTGTTCCATATCTTTAGTCCTCTGTGCACTTTAGTTTTCCATTTATGTCTTGTGTTATTTTACAGTCAATATCTTTATTACATTTACTGCAGTTTTCTTCTTTGAATTGCTTTATTTGTTCTAGAGTCATATTATTACCTCTTTTCTTATAAACACTATAAAAGATAAACTAGGATTTGTTTAAGGAAACAGCTAGACAAACCTTTTACCTTATGCTTTTTTATTTATCTTTTATACTATTTACATATTAGAAAACTAGAGCCATGCACTTAGTACATAGCTCTGCAAAAGATATTTCTTTTTCTATAGAACTCGCTAGGAAAGTCCTGCAAAAATTTATATAAATATTTTGAAAGGAGGTTTATTATACTCAGCTGAATATAACAACCAATATATATTATCAGTTACCTAGCATACTGGTAATAACTAATCTACTAATTTCCAGTCTTCTGCTAACATGTCAGCTTGACTTGCTAACCAACCTAATTGAACTCCTGATGTTCCTACAAATGCTATTGCTCTATTTCCTATTGCATCATGTTCTGCGTTTATTACTTCCTTATTAGTATTTGTATAACTTATACAAGTTGCTAATTCTATATATTGTCCTTTCCCATTCCAGCCTTGTCTTTGTACTCTTTTACCTCTTTTCAAATTAGATATAGCTTCTCCAAATGTAAATGTTTGTATATTTAATTTTGATTCATCTATATCATCACAAATAATCCAATTGTCAGCTACTATATTATCTAAATCTACAAATATATCTTCTGTTTCTAAAAATGGAATTACGCTACCATCTTTACAATGCATTGTTATAGTTCCATTTTCTTTTACCCAATACCCTCTCCAATGTTCTCTTTTTATCTTATGTCCTTGTTTTAATGCTTCATATGCTTTTTTAAATTTCATTTTCTATTCCTCCTCTAATTTAATACATTTATTCTCAAACTTTTTATATGCATCAAAATATAATTCTTTTAATTCTTTACTTCCCATTTTATTTCTTCCTTTCATAACATAATAAAAAGAGTAAACACTAAGGGCTTGCATTTACTCTTTTCTCTACTTACATTTTTTCTATTATAATTATAGTACTTTCAAAAAGAAATTAAAAGGAAGTTTTTGCGTAATTTTTGCGAAGTTTTAGTCCAAACCCGCATTTATTATATTTAACATCTTTTCCATAGCATTGTCTCTATATGTCTGTAATTGTTTTACACATTTATATTTTTCAAATTCCTTAAAATATGCTTTTTCTACATAATCCCATTTTGATTTTCTCATATAATACGTTTCTATTACAAATTTTTCTTCTTGTGTTAATGGTTCAATCATATTTTTAACTCTAACAACTATTTTATTTAATTTTCCTTTGTCTATATTTAATTTTGCAATTTGTCTTTTTAGATACTCTCTATCTTCTTTGTTTATATGATTTAATTCTTTTTCATAATTTAGAACTGTACTTGACACCTTGTCTGATATTTTATTTGTATTGCTATGTATACTATCAAATACTTGCCCCGCTATTTGCATATTCTCTATTACTTCTCTTTCATCGTCTTCATAAACAGTTCCTGAATATTCTAACCTTTCTTTGTATTCTTCTTCTTTTATTTCAATTTCTGTTAATTTTGATTCGTTCTCTTTATGATGTATCAACATTGTTTCAACGTCTTCTTTTATATATTTACTCATTTGTACCTCCTTGTTTTCTTTTTATATCTTCTCTTATAAGCTCATCTTTAAAACTGTCTAAGATTTTATATGCTTTATTTATTTGTGCTTGACTTTCTTTTCTTTTTGATATGTCTAATAAGTTTATGTTTTCTAATTCTTTCATTGTGTCTATTACTTTGTTGTATACATGGTTTATTGTCATTTGTATCACTCCGATTCTTTTGCTTTATTTTCAAAATATTGCTTTACTTCTTCTTTATTGTCCCAAACGATACCTTCTTCGTATATTTTTTCTGCCATTAAGTCTATTATTTTGTTTTGTTTCTCTATTTTATCTGAATAATTAAATGCCATTTTTCCAATATCTTGATAGTCATCATATATTTGTTCTACTGATTTTTGCAAATCTGCTATTTTCTTTTCTTGTTCTTCTAGTATAGATAATACTGTTTCTATTGCCGTATTTAATTCTAAAGACTTATAAATCCTTCCTATTTTCCAGCCACCACATCTATTGTCTATTTCTAATTTATCTCTTTGTATTTTATTATCTTTAAAACATTTTAATATTTCTATTGCTTGTTCTTTTGTCATATGTTAGTCCTCCTTTAATTTTCTTCCACACATCGGACAATAATTTGCTTTTATTCTTAAATGATTTATTCCTGTTTTATTTATCAATTCTTGTCGTATTTCTTCTGTATTAGTTAATGGTGCTAACATAGGTGCCATTAACTGTTTGACTTCAACATAATATATAGCATTACAATATTCACACATTTTCTTTTCTCCCTTCTAGTAGTTCTTCTAACTCTAATATTCTTTCATTAATAGCTTTTATTCTGTCTATATCTTTTGCTTTATTACATGTTTTTAGTATATTTTTATATTCTTCTATCTTGTCTTTTACTTTTTGAACTGGAATATAATCATTTGATAAGGTTCTATTTATCACATCGTGAATTTCAGCATCTCCATATTTTCCAATTATTCTACTTCTTTCTTTAAATTTTAATTCTTCATTCTCTTTTAATACTCTTTTATAATCTGATAAAATATGTTCTATTTTGTTTGCTAAATCCTTATTCCAATTCCAATCTGTATCGTGACTAAAATTTTCTCTTTTACTTGTAAAACTTATATATTTTTCTATGTCTTTTATATCTTCTTCTATACTATCTTCTTTCACCTAATCATCTCCCTAATTCTCTTATTTAATATCTTGCTTTCTTTTATCATATCTTGTTCTATTTCACTTTCTATATATTTTTTAGTGTCCCAGTTATCTTCTTCTACTAATTGCATTTTTTCTAAACTATCTAATATATCAATTAACCATTCTTCTGTTACCGTTCTATCTTTTAGCTTTAATGCATACACTTGTCTTTGAATATTCCATAACATATATCTTTTTCCTA
>ERZ1034949.1216-NODE-1216-length-12597-cov-3.636661_pt1 | contig 12597 bp, 14 predicted proteins | sample MGYA00520590_ERZ1034949 | MGnify/ENA primary metagenome ERZ1034949 (study PRJEB33766, sample SAMN09781752) | gut metagenome | biome: gut microbiome | host: Homo sapiens | place: Madagascar | study: EMG produced TPA metagenomics assembly of the PRJNA485056 data... | reverse complement strand
CGCGGCAACATGACGAGCAAGAGTGTAGGCGGCGTTTCCGTCGGCTATGGCTCAAGTGACGCTGTGCCTGATCTCACGGGCTACGGAAGTCTCAAGGATACGGTATACGGCCAGCAGTTTGCGTCTATGGCCCAGCTGGTAGGCCGCGGCATGATGGTGGTGCGGTAATGGGAAACGATTTGACGGTATCTGTTAAAACGGCCTACGACCAGATCAAGCGCCTGAACGAGGGCTTGAAATTTGTCCGTGAAACGGACGTGCTGGTCGGCGTGCCGCAGGAGACCAGCAGCCGCGAGGGGAGCATCTCCAACGCCGAGCTGATGTACATCCACACCAATGGCAGCCCAATCAATCGCATACCGCCCCGCCCCACCATCGAGCCCGCGATCCAAGAGCCGGAAACGCGTGCCAAGCTCCAGCAGCTCCTGAAGGATGGCATTACACAGGCTTTGAAAGGTAACGTACAGGCAGCGGAAGCTGCCTACAAAAAGGCGGGCATGTATGCCGTCAGCGCCGTGCAGAAGAAGTTTACTGACGGCAGCCTTGCGCCAAACGCTCCTAGTACGATCGAGCGCAAGGGGTCATCCAAGCCCTTGATCGACACGGGAACGCTGTATCAGAGCATTACCTTTGTCGTGCGTAGGAAAGGCAGGTAAAAGCCCATGTTGCAGCCCGATGTGCAGTTTCTGCTGGATGATCCCGATCTGGGCGGCGGCGTACCCTTTACTGTTACGCGCATTACGTGGGAACGCGTGTACGGCCACGAGAAGGAGAAAAAGCGTGAAGTATTTCGCGCCTCCGGCAACGTGCAGCCAGCCGGGAGCACAGACCTCCAAACCATGCCGGATGAAGACCGCCGCAACGGCGTGATCGTGATCCGCTCCACCTTTGGCTTCCAGACGGGCGAAGATCGCGGCAATACCTTTATCGGCGCGGACGAAGTTGTGGTGCAGGGGCATGTATGGCGTATTACGCGGGTGGAACATTGGGACGCATGGGGCTTTACAACGGCCTACGCAACGCTGAAAAAGGAAGGAGGCGCGGAGAATGGGATGGATTGAAACCGCAGACCAGGCTGTTTTTGAGGCATTATGCGCGGTCTTTGGCCTCTCTCCCGACTCAAAAGAGGCATCCCGGCGCTTCCGCGCCGCCTATCTGCGCGAGGCGACCAACCCGCCCACCGATCGCACGAAGGACGTGTGCTATTACGCCATAAGCGAGCAGACCGCCGCAAATCTGGACAGCATTGAGATAAGCTATCAGGCAGACGCAGAGGGCATGAAAGCGGTGCTTCGCAAGGTTATCCCGGTGCAATGCCTTTTCTCCTTTTATGGCCCAAACTCGGACAATGACGCGGAAAAGCTATGGAGCCTGATGTACCTCGACTCCGGCTCAGGCTGTGCGCGAAGCATTCTGCGCCAAGCAAACATGGTGCCTGTCCCGCGCCCGAACCGGCCGCTTTCCGTGCCGGAACTGGAAGGGAGCCTGTGGCGCAGACGGTGCGATCTAACGATCCTGTTTTCTCTGCTGTACGAAACATCCGTTCCCGTGGCGCAGGTTAAAAGCGCCCCGGATATTGAAATCCAGACAAACCGATAAAGGCTGCTCCGTCAGCCGGAAAGGATGATCCTATATGCTTACGCTTGACCCCGTTGTAAAGGTAAACGTCATGGTCGGCGCTGCTGCGACGGCATCCAACGTCTATGACGTGGGGCTGATTTTGGGCAGCAGTACGACCATCGGCACCACGACCCGCGTAAAACGGTATAAGTCGCTGGCTGAAATGACTACCGACGGCTTTGACACCAGCGACGCGGAATACATTGCCGCCGCCAAATACTTTGGCGTAAATCCCGCGCCTGTGGAAGTGCTGGTAGGCATGATCGATAGCGGCGAAACGACTGTACAGGCGATCTCCGCTGTGCTGGAAAAGACGAATGCCTTTTATGGCGTGTATGTTTGCGGCGCGGATACCTCGAAGATTACCGAGCTTGACACTTTCCTCACCTCCGAAGGGCATCACATGCAGTTTTACGGCGTGAAGGATACCGTCGCCAATGCTGTGCTTGGAAGCGGCACTTTTGCCGCTATGAAAGCCAAGGATACCAACCGAGCTATCGGTTTGCTGTGCAAGGCGGATGCCAGCGAAGCCGCCGCCCTGATGGGCGTGGCCATGGGCTTGAGCCATACGCACACCAGCGACGCCTTTGCGCTGTGCTACAAGCGGCTTGCGGGCGTGGAAACCTACCCCATGACGCAGTCCGAGGTGGATTCCGTTAAGGAGCAGAACGGCAATGTGTATATTACCCGCGGCTATGGTCACGCGATGGTGGAGCCCGGAACAACCGCCTCCGGCTTACGCTTTGACGAGGTGATGTACATGGATATGCTTGCCAGCGATATGCAGGACGCATGCATTGCGCTGGTTGCAAATCGTGCGACGAAACTTCCCCAGACGGATACCGCAACGGCGCTGATTATCAGCGCCCTTACGGGCGTGCTGGAACAGTATGTTTCCCGCGGCGTGGTCGCCCCCGGCGTGTGGCGCGGAGATGCCGTAGGCAACCTGAACACGGGAGACGCGCTTGAAAACGGTTATCTGCTCTATGCGGACAGCTACGACAACCAGACCGTCGCAGACCGTGAAGCGCATAAGGCCATGCCTGTAACCTGCTGTGTCTGCATGGCGGGAAGCATTGAGTCCGTCGAGCTGAACGTCTATGTGCAACGGTAAGAAAGGAGTGAGAAGTCATGGCAAGTAAAAAGTTTGCGGTTTACTCGCTTGCGGATGTACGAGCAGTCATCAATAACCCCAGCGTTGGCCAATGTGTGCTTTCTGATGCTGGCGGCGGCAAGATCACCATCTCGTACACGGGCGATATGTCCAGCCATACCACCACCGCCAACGGATATGTTGTTATCAATAAGATGCGGGCGAAAAACGGCACGATCGCGCTGGAATTGCCGCAGAACAGCGATGCGGACATGTTCATGCGTCGCTGGACGGCGTATCTGGATAACGGCGCGGCTCAATCCTTTGCTGAAACGACGCTGACCGTTTTCGACAACGCTGCGGGACGCACTATTACGGCGGTCGGCGTGACCCCGCAGAAGCGCCCCGATATTAACTACGATCAGACCTCTGGCACGGTAGGCTACGCCCTGCTGGCGGCTGAAATCTCGGATACCTAATAAGCGGATAGCACCGGCGGCTGATGCGCAGAAAACGCGTCAGCCGCCGGTTTGTATATTCCAAAGGAGGGGAAACTATGGAGCGAGAGCTTGAAAAGATCATCGAGCTAAACGGCGAGAAATACCGCGTGCGGAAGATGGATGTGATCTCCGGCACGTATCTAATGAAATTCCTGATGCAGAAGCTGATGCCTATCTTTTCCCAGATGGACGAGCTTTTCGGCGAGAAAAAGGAGAAAAAGCCCACGAAGAAGCGCGGCGCAAAGGATGCACAGGACACCGGGGAGGACGCTTTTCTGGCCATGATTCCTAAGCTGCTGGACGAGATCACGGAAGAGGATCTGCATCGGCTGATTGTCAAGTGCCTGAATTACGCGGACAAGAGTCTCCCCGCTGGTTGGCAGCCGGTTATGGTGCGTGAGGAGTACGGCATCAAGGGCATTGAGTACGAGATGGACACCTGCCTGATGCTTTGTTATCACTGTATCGCGTTTAACTGCGGCGGTTTTTTCGACGGGGGCAGCTCCATTTTCGCCAAGATGGGCCAGATTACGAAGCTGCCCACCCCGTAAACATCGACGAACAATGCTTTGCTCCCGTTTCCGCGGGCGTGTGGCAACATCATGAATTATGGGATGGAACCTATTGTTTGGATGATCTCTGGGATATTTTAGAGATGCTGGCTGTCCGCAACGAGAATGAGCGAAGGGCGCGTGAAGCGGCGATGCAGCAGTAAGGAGGCGAAATCATGCGACAGTTGACGCTAGAATGTAATCCTCTGCTGCTGCAAATTGTAAAACGCCTAGGCGTTATGCTTTACCCGCAGATAACGGATGATGAGTGGGAAGAAAGCAAGCACAAGCGAGATAAAAACGGACGATTTACTTCTACTGGAGGGGGAGAAGGAACAAAAGCAACGGCAACGGAACACTCTCCGAAGCCAAAAGCGCCTAAGGTGGTTACAGGTGCTGACATGGCAAAATCCGAGAAAGCTCAAAAAGCACGCAATACCTTTGAAAAATTCGGTGGGTCGCAATATGAAATCATTCCACCGGGAGTAAATCAGGTTACACAAACTATCCGAAAATATGGCCCTGATGAAGAAAAAGAACCGGGAAAAGTCTATTCAATACCAGAGAATACAAACAAAGAAGACTATACATACGGAGTTTTCCCAAGGCCTGATGGTGAGTACAGCGATGAGTCTAAGGGGAAAATTCTTTCAGGTGGAAGAGTCGTACTATCGAGCCTTTATGGCAGAGATATACGGCAGGATCGCCTTAGGATACGCAGCATGGTTGAGAATGAAGTCTCTATCCTAGGTGGCATTAGGCAGGATGGGGTTTATTATCGTGTCACAGATAATCCCAAAGAAAAGGAATACCTTAAAAATGGAACTATCCGCGCAAGTGTGAATCATAGAACCGGTGAAAAAGAAGATGGATTGTCCTGCTGGGAAATACCTAAATATTTCGGGAAATATATGTATCGAATTTCCGGGAAAGTAGTAAGTGTCGGTTCCGATGGTGAGCCCGTCCTTGATCCTAAAACGGTAAAATTACTCCCAATGTACTCAAGTAAGGAAATGCAAGAGATGGAAAAGCGCGGGAAAGAGGAGTTTTGCAGATTGTACGATTGGACAGAGGCCCAGCTAGATAAAGCACTCAAATATTAACGCGCAAGGAGGCGGTTTATATGCCTATGCAGGGTGCGGCAACGCTGCAAGAGTATCTAATCAGCTTAGGCGTGCAGATGGACACGGGATCCATGACGAAGCTCATGGGCTTCCTGAGCTCCGGCAAACTCAAGGCCGCCGCCATGGGTGCAGCCTTTACGGCGGCGGGGAAAGCTATCTATGGATTCCTTAAGTCCAGCTATGCCGCCGAGCAGGAAATGCAAAAGCTGGCCCGCACGCAGCACAAGTCCGTCGAAACCATCCGCGCCCAGCAAAACGCGCTGAAGGCCATGGGAAAAACTATGCAGGAGGTGTCCAAAGACCCCGCGCTAAAGGCCATGTATAACGACCTTGTGAAAGCTAATAAGGCCATGGCGCTCCCGGACATGCGCGGCGGCATTTCTCTCTTGCGCCAGCTTCAATCCTCGTTTTATGAGCTTCGGGCGGCGGTTCGCTACTCCATGCAATGGATCAACTATCATATGCTGGCAAACCTCAAGGAGCCGATCCAGCGCATCACAGCGTTTTTTAAGCAGGTTGCCGAGTTTATCCGCAAGGACATTAACGGTCTGACCGCCAAGCTGGCCTCATACCTTACGGCCTTTACCAAGGGCTTGCTGGGCATTGTGGAGATGTCCGTCAAAATCGCTGATTGGGTGCATAAGCTCCCGGACGGTATCAAGTCCGCAGGGCTGGCTATTTCGGCGGTTTTTGCGCTGCTGAAATCTGGCCCGCTGGGCCAGATCATGGCGGTTATCACGGCTGTCGGCGGCCTGATCGACGACTATGAAAACTGGCAATGGAATAAAGCTAACCCGGACGCGGAACAGGTCGCAGTTGCGTTCCCGTCTATCTGGGAGCTGCTGGATAGCGATGACCCGGAAAAAATGTCCAAAATCTCCGGCATGGTTTTCGAAGCGCTTACAGGTGGAGCAAGTAATTTTGCGGAAAATCTGCCGCAATGGGTGGAGGATAACAAGGAAAGCATCGCTTCGGCTGGGAAACTTGCTGCATCCATTCTTTCGGATGCAATTAACCTTGCGTCCATGCTTGTTACTGCGATCATCAACGCGATTGTGGTGTTAGCAAGCGACCCGACGTTTTGGGATGCTTGTGCTAACCTTGGCGTGACATTGATACAGGGGCTTATTTCCGGTGTGCTAAAGGCCGGAGGGTCAGCGTTAGACCCTATCATAAAAGCCCTTTTTGGCGAAGGATCCGCAGAGTATGCAGAGTATAAAAAATCTACGGATGCTATTATAAACGGAATCATTCATCCGGATAGCGCAGAAGCACAGCCAGGTATAACTGATGATGGGCAAATTTTCCAAGGTACCGTATTGACTTCCCTCGGTTACAGCGATGAAGAAGTCGCGGCAATGCAAGCACGCTACCAATCCAGCGCAAAATATCGTGCATATACAGGGGGAAAAGCAAAATCCAGCGGCCTAGACGCTGGTGTGCGGAGATATTCGCTGAATGGCGCTCCTAACTGGTCGAGCGAGGCTAAAGATTTTAATCAGCTTTACGGGATGCTGGATAATGCCAAAACAGACAGCGAAGCAGAGTATCTGCTGAGTGTTATCAAAAACTATGCAGATACATATAATGCGGGGAAAACCGGCTTTCTGGGGCTTGGCGAGAACACTAATATATCCCAGCTTCAGCAGATGTACGCTTCGGCGGTAGAAAATCTATCTAACGGGACAATCCCGGAAGTACAAATCCCAACGACGATCCCCGATAATGCAGGGGAAACACTTGTTGATACGTTGCAAACTCAGGTAGATAATGCCGGAACAATTAATGTCGGCATATCCTTTACAAATGATGCGACCGGCGCACAAATATCCCCGCTCGGCACGAAGAAAAACGCCTGGGGCGGACGCTACGACCGCCCCATTACGACCGAAGTTGCCGAGGATGGCGGCACCGAGTACATTATCCCCTTGAGCAAACCTGCCCGTGCCTTTGCACTTATCAAACAAATGCTGGGGGAAATGGGCAGCGCCGCCACCCAGCGGCTCATGACGGATATGGGGCTGGGGATGGCCGGGACTAACGGTGCGAACGCCGCTACGATCTCCTCCGCCGCTTCCGGCGCGACCATCAATAACAATTACAACATTTCTGCCCCCGTAACCATTCAGGTCACGGCCTCCGGCGCGGATGCCAAGGAGATCGGCACGACCGCCTATAATGCCGCAGAAAGGCAGCTTATCCGCAGTCTGAAAGGGGTGCTTGCCTGATGCAGATCAGTCAACAACCGGCCTATATCTATGACGTGGATAAGCGCAAGACCTATGTTTTTGACGGCGTTATCAAAATCCAGCACGCGCAGACGCTGAAAATTGAGGACGATCCCAGCGCGAAAAAAGGGAAGAACTACGTCAACAACGCCCAGAATGAGCCGGATGAGATCACGCTGGACGTTGCCATGTCGAATGTTTTTTCCGGCCAGAGCGACATCACCGCGCAGAATAGCGACCGTGCGAAGGGTGCGCTCGCTACCCTGATGGAGCTGAAAAAGGCCCGCCGCAAGGTGCAGGTTGTGACGTACTACGCCACTTACAGTAACATGCTGCTCAAGAGCATCTCTGTGGTGCAGGACGAAACTAATCAATATGGCTGGACTGGGCAGGTAACGTTTCATGAGGCCGTCGCGGCGAAGGGCGGCGGCGGCAGCGCAGGAGCCACCGTCAGCAGCGTAACCGACGCAAGCGGTGGACGCACCCCGTCTGTGCTGGTGCGCTGGTTTGGCGCAAACGCGATCTGAGCCCGCAGAAGGGAGGAAAGCCCATGGATCCTGTTGCCGTTCCGCTGAATGCGGATGCTGAAACGCAGATCATCAACCTTAGCATTTCTCCAAACGGAAACGCCGTTTCCCTGCGGCTAGAAATCCGATGGCTGGACAATGCCGGGAAGTGGTATCTCACCGTCTATGATGCAACCACAAACGTATGTTTGGTGAGCTTGCTTCCGCTGATCGCCTCCGGGAGCAAGCTGAACGATCTGATGGGGCAGTTTGGCCACCTGCGCATCGGCAGCGCGGCCCTCGTTCCTATTTCCTCCGATACGCCCAGCGCTGACCCCGGAATGGATGATCTCGCAGATTTTGAGCTGCTGTGGGGGGATTGCATTGCCTACAACGAGTGAGCTTAGGCCTATGGCCTTGTACGCGGACGGCGTGCAGATCGCAGATGGCGCAAGACTGCACCTGCAAGGCCGCGCCACCATGTCCTGTTCCGCGGATCGCTGGACGCTTACGCTTACGGGCTATAACGATGCCGATCTTTCCGCCCTTCGCCGCGCGGCGCTTGTGACCGTGACGGCGGATGAACAAAGCGCCGTAGCACAGGGTGCGGTAGAAGACCTCGTGACAGAGGCACGGAATGGGATAGAGACTTGTACCGTAGTGCTTGCGGACGGAGCGGCCTTTTGCCGGGGATTTTGCAGCGTCGCCATCCGAAAGGGGACGACGCTGGATGAATCGCTGCACACCCTGCTTGCGCATTGCGACGCGCCGCTCCCGCTGGTTACGCCGATGAACGCAGACAGCCGTTTCCCGCGTGGGCAATCGTTTTTTGGGCGCACCGTCCATGCCGTGCGCGAGCTTGCGAAAAGCGCGGGTTATCGGGCTTACGTGACGCACGGCGGCCTGTATCTGGCAAAGCGCGGCTTATCTCCGGCAGTACTGCGCATCAGCGAGGACATGTTGCTGGATACGCCTACGCGGCTGGACGGCGTGACCATCCTCAAAACTGCCGTCACAGGCTTTCAACCGGGCCATTGCCTGATCCTGCCCGGTGAAAGCAACGGCGCAACCTATCGCGTTATCGCACAGGCCATTGATGCGGACAGTTACTCCGGCGCGTGGGCGTGTGAAACGGTGCTGCTGGATGAGGATGCCATGGCCGCCGGACAAAAGAACGACTGGGAGGGGGAAACGTGATATGGAGCATACCAGCATTGAGGAGCTTGTGCAGGCCCCCGGCGCGGCGCTGGAAGCCCTAAAAAGCGCCATACGGCAGGAAATGCATTGTGCGCTCCCTGCCGTAGTGGAAAGCTACGATAAGGCCGCGCAAACCGTTACCGTCAAAGCGGCGCTTCGGGAGCGGCTTTCAGGCGGTACTTATGTCGAGCTCCCGCTCTTGTCGGATATTCCCGTTTTCTTCCCCGGCGGCGCGTCCTCCGGAATTACGTTCCCCGTGCAAAAAGGTGATGAATGCCTTGTCATTTTTGCGGATAGATGCATAGATGCATGGTTTCAGTATGGCGGCATCCAAAACCCCGTTTCTCTGCGGAGGCATGATCTCTCGGACGGGTTTGCTTTTGTCGGCTTTAGAAGCCAACATAACGCATTAATAGACATCTCGGATACGCCGTCTTTTTTTGGTGTAACCAAAGATGAATATGATAGTGTATGCACACGTCTGAAAGCTGTTGAGGATGCTCTGAATGAAATAAAAGCATCGATCAAAGATAAAGGAGCGTGATGGCTATGGAGTTATCTTGGAGCGAAAAAAGTGAATACATCGGCATTGTTGGGCGAAGGGGCGAAAACGAAACACGCATCCTTACCTTTGACTGCACATCTGCCTTGAAGGAGCATCCGGAGGCTGAAATCTTGTGCATTATGCAGCGCCCCGGAGATGCGCAGCCCTATACGCATGACTATACGCAGGATGGGGACACCATTACCGTCGCGCTGACCGCCGCCGATATGTGCCGCGTTGGCACGCTTAAACTTGAGCTACGGCTGATGCAGAACGAAAAAATCCTGAAATCTGCTATTTACCGCGGCGGTATCGCGCTTAGTCTGCACTATGGGGAGCCGGAGTGCGGGGAGGCTGTCGATCTGCTGAACCGGATCGACAAGACCCTAAAGGATGCAACGGAAACCGCCGCAAGGCTTGAAGCCTCACTAGATGGTGTGGATGATGCCATTGATCGGCTGGACGCGGCAACGGGCAGCGCTACCGCAACCGATAAGCAGGCACAGGAGAACGAGAAAACCAGAGGCGAAGCCGAAAAGGAGCGCGTTGAAGCGGAAAACGGCAGAATTTTGGCCGAAAACTCCCGACAGCAGCAGGAAAATGAACGCGCCGATGCTGAATTTATTCGCTCCCAAAACGAACGGTCTCGTTATGGAAACGAAAATCAACGCATCATCAATGAATCCGAACGTACTCGAGCCGAAACTGCGCGAAATACAGCGGAATCTAGCCGGGTTGCGTCGGAAAACACCCGCGTTCAGGCAGAAAGCGAACGCGTAAAGGCTGAAACGTCCCGCGCTGAAGCCGAACAATCAAGGCTATCGGCAGAAGAAGCGCGTGTTTCCGCAGAGAAAGCCCGCACCGCTGCCGAAGACCTCCGCGTGCAGCAAGAGCAGCGCCGCGAGACGGCGGAGACCTCCCGCACAGAGGCGGAGCGTCAGCGGGAATCTATGGAAACCTCGCGTCAGACCGCCGAGACTGCGCGGAACGCCGCCGAGAACGGACGTGCGAAGGCGGAAAAGGCCAGAGAAACGGCTGAATCCCAGCGCCAGCAAGCCGAGACGGCCAGAGCGGATGCCGAGAGCAAGCGCGTACAGGCGGAGCAGGGGCGCGTGACCGCAGAACAGGGACGTGTGGAGGCCGAAGTCCAGCGCGAGGAAGCCATGGCACAGCACGCGGAGAAGATCGCGGAGCTGGAAGAGGAAGTGGCGAAGAAAGCGCAGATCGACGATACAACGGTCTCTGGTTCCGAGGCGTGGAGCAGCCAGCACATCGTGGATATGCTCTGTCCGCCGCTGGAGGAGAGCGGAAACCCCGTCGTGTGCTATCCTGTGGCGGGGAGCAAGCTGGGCGTGACGGCTAGCTGGGAGCCTTATCAGGAAGGCGAAGGAACGCCGTATCCGGCGGGGGGAGGGCCTAACCTGCTGGATATATCGCAATGCGAGGCAACCGTTGGCAAGCCTTATGGCGTGACTATAACGATTGACGGAGACATCATCAAGGTTAGCGGCATCCCGTCGAGCGAGGTAACGGAGGAGGAAGTATGCTCCTTTAGCATCGTCTCGTGCGCTCAAACCGATCTGCGCGGGAAGGGCTATAAAGTCACCCCGTTTGCTATCAAAGGGGAAGTATCATCTGCGTGGGGACTGCGCACGGAAGACGAATCATCTCTTGCTATAGCTGCCAAACTGACACCCGGTGTGAATACCGACATACAGCTTAGGCTGATGGTATCTAAGGATACCCCTACCGCCTACGCTCCCTACGCCAACATCCGCCCCATCCACGGACGCACAGCAGTCAGCGTGGAGCAGTGCGGGGAGAACCTGCTGAATATCACTCCATTTGCCAAGCTGACAGAATACGGGATTACTTATGAGTATGTAGCCAATGGCGGCGTGCGCATCTCCGGCACCGCAACGGCTAATGTTGATAGTCCCACATTTGCCGTTGGACACCTGCCACCCGGTAAGTATTACGGACTTGATATGGGCACAGGCATTATAGCGTCTATTGTAGTGCAGCGTAACGGGAGCAACTTGTGGTTAAACGCCAAAGGTGTTTTTGAGATTTTGGCGGGAGATGTAATCAAATACTGGTATATGATCGCGAATAACGGCGTAACGCATGATAAAACCGTATATCCGTATATTATCCCCGGCACTACCGCTCCCGCCACCTACGCTCCCTACATCGGCTCCATGACTACGCTCACCCTCCCCTCAACAGTCTACGGCGGCGAGGTAGGAGCGGACGGCACAGGAAAAGAAACGTGGAAGCTGCTGACGCTGGATGGAACGGAAGCGTGGGGCAAATATGGCAGCGCAACTGAAGAAGCAGGAGCATCGTGCTTTTCCCTCAATATTGATGATAAGGATATTGGATTTGGCACATCTGTATGTAATCAATTTGCTAACACCAAAAATGCTAATCCGTATTATAACGTAAACATGAAAAAGTTTACGTATACAGATCATCAAAGTATTAAAACCATTTACATGAACTATGGAGACGATCAAACTGTTACTGTAGATACATGGAAAGCCTTTCTCGCTGCTCAGTATGCAGCAGGTACCCCCGTCCAAATCGCATACAAGCTGGCTACGCCTGTACCCTTCAGCGCCACGGGCGGCGGCACCATCAAGGCGCTATCTGGCACCAACACCGTCCTGACTGACGCGGACGCGCTGACCGTTACAGGCCGTGCTGATCCAATCAGAATCATCCAGCAGTTGCAAGCCGCTTCCGCGTCCGCGACGCAAGCCCTCGCAGATGTTGAGCGTGCTGTAACCGATATATAATACAATATAAGGAGTTGATACCATGAGTGAAGTAACCCATACAGCCAAGTACAAGGTGCTCTACAACCGCCTGACGGGCGGCGTACCTTTTGCGGCATCAACCGCCATTGCGCGTATCACCGCCCTTGCGGACGCATTGGAAATCACGCAGGACGAGGCCGCTGAACTGACCACCCTTGCGCAGGAACGCGGCACGAGCGGCGCAACCGTCGAGGAGCGGCTGGCGGCGGTCGAAGCGCATCAGTTAGAGCTGGACGAGGCGGTAATGGAGCTGGCGGGAATGTGCGACAGCCTAACGGATGCCACGAGCGCGGAGGTGTGAGCATGGCGAAGATTTATAAGCGCTGGATTGACGCGGGACGCATGACCATCGACGAGGTGCCGGAGCGCTGGCGTGAGCAGGTGCGCAAGCTGCTGGACGCGGAAGCGGAGA
>ERZ1034949.1208-NODE-1208-length-12702-cov-8.435439_pt1 | contig 12702 bp, 9 predicted proteins | sample MGYA00520590_ERZ1034949 | MGnify/ENA primary metagenome ERZ1034949 (study PRJEB33766, sample SAMN09781752) | gut metagenome | biome: gut microbiome | host: Homo sapiens | place: Madagascar | study: EMG produced TPA metagenomics assembly of the PRJNA485056 data... | reverse complement strand
CGTCATAAAAATCATCATAAGGATCGTCATCATCTTTTTTTCTTTTGACGATCAGAACCACTATGATAATCAGAAGAATCAGTACAACCACAACGAACGCACAGAGAATCAGCCGCATCTGGCTTTCCGTACTCTGGAACAGACCCGTTTCCCCTTCCTGGGTAGAAGCTTCTGCAGATGTTGTCTCTTCCCCTATGGTATGCTTATACTGGTTATAGTTCATACATACAAACGGATAAATTTCTTCCGGATCATCCAGATCCAGCATATACAAAGCACCGTTTTGTCCGTTTTCATCCACCAGATACAAAAGTCTCAGCGGTGTGTCTATTCCGTCTTTGCGCATGCACGGACACTGATTTTCCCACAAAGTCACTGTATCTTTGACAAAGCCATCCAAAACATAGCGATCCGGAATACTGTCTGTCAGATAGAGATTTGTTCCGTCAATCGTAAAATACTGCTGCGCGTCTGCCGGAGCCTGTGTCTCTCCTTTTTGCTGTGTATCCTGTGATTCCTGCTGCGCAGCTCCTCTGGTCACCTGAATGGTATAGGTCTTTTTCACACCATTTTCCGCCTGCACGACGATCTGTACTTTATTTACACCGGTTTTCAGTTTGTCTGCCCCACTGACCGAGATCACAGATGCCTTAGCATCATTTGGCTGTGCGCTGACTGCCAGCGATGTCACCTGATCTCCCACTTTTGCCTGATATTCGGTAACTTTCGACTGAAATTCCGGAGAAAGGGTTCCTTCGGAAATCGTCAGGGATGCCAGCGTATTATCTTTTGATTTGTCATCTGCTGCCGCTGCCGAATTTTCAACAGCTACAGATACACTTGCACCTCCCACATCCACGCGGTCCCCTTCCTGATTGCCCGCAGATGGTGCGGATGCGGCAAAACTTGCAGTTCCCGCCGCATCTGCTTTAAATTTAACAGTTCCGCTTGCACGTTTGTTTCCGGAACCGTAACTTCCCAGAGTCATAGAAACCGTGCCTGCATTTACACTGGTTTCCGCTGTTGCTGACTGATAAGTAAAAAGATCTTTGGAATATGTCAGGTTTACCGTTCCCGTCACCCCTGCCGGAAGTGTCACTGTCACTGCCAGAGTATCTCCTATTTTCACGGATCTGGCGCTTAAAGCAATGATCATGCTCTCCGCCTGTGCATGCACATCCGGTGTCATGATACAACTGATCAGAAATACCAGTGCCAGTACCACTCCCAGTATCCGTTTTCCTTTTGCTTTGCTTTTTTGTCTCATATGTTCTGCCTTTCTTTTACTGCCCAATGGTGAGCTTCCCCTGAAGATGTTTGTTCAGATATACCAGATCAAGCACATTGACCCCGTCTTTTTTGCGGTTTGTATCTGCGGCCTTAAGATAACATCCGGTAAGCTTTTGGGTACCATTCAGATGCCTGTTCAAACGGTTCAGATCTGTTTTGTCGATCTTTCCATCTCCGTTTACATCTCCATAAATCACAAGCGTATAGGAAGAAATTTTCTTGTTTTTGCTGTCATACACCTGCAGAACATTGCCGGTTGAAACGATTCCGGTAACACTCTTTTTGGATGCACTGAACAGTTTGACCGTTCCCGCGGTCACTTTAAGTTTTTTTAAAAATGCTGCCGCCTTTGTTCCCGGCGCAATCCCCGTAACCATTTTGTTTTTCAACTGATATGTTTTCGAAGTCACGGAAGTCTTCTCGGTCTCTGCCGCTGCACCAGCTTTCTTTACAATGGTAAGCGTATAGGTTTTGGATGCTCCGCTCTCCGATTTGCAGGTAACTTTACACGTATTGGTTCCCGTCTGAAGTTTTTTGGTGCCGGTTCCCGTCACAGAAGATTTCGCAGCTACCGGTGATGCACTTATGGTAACGGAGGAAACTTTGCTGTCCACGACGAGGGAATACGAAGTAGTATCTCCGCGAAATACCGGTGTCAGTGTCTGTCCGGTTACGCTTAGCGATTTCAGATAGTTATTCGGATTTCCACTGGCTGTAAATGTCACTGCAGATGCCGGCATACCGGAATAAACCGGAATACGGAATACAAATGCCTGCTGCTTGTCCGCATACCCCTGTCCAAGCTTTCTGCCCTCGTTGTAAGCAGCCGCAAGGTTTGCCATATACTGGTGGCTGTACAGATTCTTCTTGTTTACTACATTAAACTTCTGGAAATACAAGGTATCCTGACCCACACCAATGTAGTTTTTCGCCAGAATTTTCGCTCCTCCTTCGAGCGCTGCATACCGGGTATTCCATCCCGCTTTTTTTGCATATGCCAGTCCGTTTTTGATGACCAGTGTGGAGGTAATGCCCGCTGCCCCCACATTAAAATAGTTATAGTACCCCTTATAACCGCTATAAGTTCCCGAAATCAGGGAACTGGTTCCTTTTAACCCCTGCTCCTGGCGCACTCTCGATGCAAGATGATACGGGCTGACCCCGGTTTCCTCACCGATATCCATAAATGCCTGCGCATAATCCAGCGCAGATCCATCACTGTCCTCAACCGTATTCTCCATAAAGGTTCCTTTCAGGATAGAAGAAACTCCCTGCCTGGTCTGCACCTTGCTGAAACTTAAACTTTCAAATTGAAAAATATCGGTTTCATTGAGAAAATTCCGTGGATCTAAATAATAAGCGATATAGTCTGCATCAGCACCGACCCACGAAGATCCGTCATAGACCGTCCACACATTGGTGGTCCAGTCATATGCACCGTCTGCGGTGGATTTGGTTGCGTCATTTCCGGTCTTCGGAACAAGATTGACTCCGTTTACACTCTCTTTGCTGACCACGGTATTCCAGTCAAGCCCGGTCTTAACCGCCTGAAACTGCCACTGCGGATATGCTGTGTGAAGTGCGGAAAGTGCACTGATGTAACTATCCGGAAATCCTGCCGCACGCAGCTGCACGGCATAACTGCTGGCTGCTGCATCTGTACGCACACTGACTCCGGCAAGCGTTCCTGTTATAAGAATTGCCCCACAAAGCAGGGCACTCAAAAAGCGTTTTATCTTTCGCATATTCTTCCTCACCTGTTATGATCTGACTGCGCGGCATCCCAAATGCAGTGCAGTCTTTCTGTATCATTATATAGAAAAAGCATATCTGCGTCAATTCTGTGCGTTGTTCTTTTTGTTCCGGGTACAGTTACTCTCCTTTATGATATAATGCGGACGTCTTTTGACTTCCATATAGGTTTTTGCAATATACTGTCCCATAATTCCCATACAAAACAGCTGAATTCCGCCAATGCATGTCACGATACATACCAGCGACGGCCAGCCGGCAACCGGATCCCCGAATACCAATGCGCGTACGATTTCCGCGATGATTGCAATAAAAGAAACCACGGTGAGCACCAGCCCCAGATACGAGGAAATCTTCAGCGGAACATCCGAAAAATTGATAATCCCATCAAACGAATAGCGCACAAGTTTCCAGAAATTCCACTTGGTTTCTCCCGCAGAACGTTTTACATTTTGAAATTCCAGCCATTTGGTATCATATCCGACCCAGGCAAAGATTCCTTTGGAAAACCGATTATATTCACTGACAGAAAGAATGGAATCTACCATTGCACGGTTCATCAGACGGTAATCCCTTGCCCCGTCTGCAATCTCAATGTGGGAAAGTTTCCGCATAACTTTATAAAACATGCGTGCAAAAAACGAACGGATCTTTGGCTCTCCCTGCCGGTTCACCCGCCGGGTTGCCACATTGTCACAGTCTCCGGCTTCTAACATCGCAGCCATCTGTGGCAAGAGCGATGGCGGATCCTGCAGATCCGCATCCATCGTCGTCACATAATCCCCCTTTGCATAGGACAATCCTGCCAGCAGCGCCGCTTCTTTTCCAAAATTGCGGGAAAAAGAAAGATAGTGCACACGCTCATCTTCTGCTGCAAGTTCCCGGATCTTTTGCAGTGTTGCATCCTTCGATCCGTCATTGACAAATAAATATTCAAAATCATAATCGCCCATTTCCCGTGTCACGCGGTTTAATTCCCGGTACAAAATCTGCAGAGATTCCTGCTCATTGTACATCGGTACGACGATACTGATGCATTTTTTCCCCATGTTTCCCCCTTGTCTTATATCTTATCCACATACTAAACAGGAATAACAGAAGCGCAGCTATGCTGATGGCAGCTCCGATCTGTACGCCCGGTGTGGTATAACGCAGCTCGATTTTGTGCGTTCCTTCTTTTAAGTGTACACCAATGAGTGCATCTGCGAAAGGCTTTATTTTCGTCTTTTTCCCATCTACATACAACGTCCATCCCTCATCTGCCGGTACCGACAGAATCAGTCTTCCCGCCTGCCTGACATCGATACTTCCAACGATCCTGCGATCTGTCATTTTTTCGAGTGACATGGTCTGTTCGCTGAGCGTCTCATACGCAGTGCACATGGCCTTGAAATTCAGGCGGTACACATGGTATTCGATCGTTTCTGCATTGAGATTGGTAATATGGACCTTTGTTCCGGCTTTGCACTCTCCCAGATCCAGCAGATACCGGTGTGTGGTCTTTCCATACTGCTGCGTCCATCCGTCATCTCTTGATACCGTCAGGGAATCTGCATTGCAGGTCACATAATCCGCATAATAATATCCATCCTCAGATATATCAATTGTCGTATCTCCGGCTGCCTGCGACTGTGTGCAGGCTGCCGGATAAAGCATGTCTCCTTTTGCTCCCAGCTGCTGTGCCAGGGAATTCAGGGAACCGATCCGATCAAGCATGGAAGATTCCCAGCCTTTTATTGCCTTCTCGCTCATCATATAGCCAAGCGGCAGGCAGTAGTTATTCCGATAAAGATAATTTCCGTTACTGCTGCCCAGAAGTGTCCGCAGTGGACTTTCATCCTCTGGATTGGAAGAAAGCATATATTTCACAGAAAACATAGCTGACGGAAGCGGAGAAGCACCATTATAACAGTAGAAATTCTTTCCGCCCTCCATATACAGGCTCTGGAAGAGATGGCTGACATCCAGATTCATCAGGGAAGAAAATATGGTTGCCGAACGGTATCCGTACAGGCTGTCATCGTTTTTGGTTTTTCGCCCGCTGTCCTCCACCCGGTAAAATCCGTCATTTCCGTTATCCTCTTTTGCCTGTTGCAGCAGATCTTCGTAGTACCCCTGTTTATCCGTATATGCCACGCGGCTGGTAACGCCAAGCCCGGTTACCGCCATATTGACTGCCAGTTCTGCAATGGCAACACAAAAGGCAGCTTCCCGCAGGGCTATCCGCATTTTCTTCGGGGCAATTTTAAGCAAAAGAAGCAGGATTCCATAAACCAGGATAAACAGCATGGTAATCACAACTGCCATGTACTCCGTCACCAGTTCATCCCCGTAATATCCGGAGAGAACCATCAGTGTCAGTGCTGCAAGCACTGCTATGATGATATGCCAGCATCTGGTTCCTTTCCATTTGCGGATCGTTGCAAATCCCATGACCAGAAGCACAAAAATGTAAAGGAATGACTGTCTGCCCGGCAACGCCTGCGGAAAATGCATGCCATGCCAGATATAATCCAGCTGATTATCCGCAAAGCTCACAAGGAAAAAGACAAGCATCAGCATACGCGGAACTTTTTCCTTCCAGGAGATTCTGCGGTTCAGCACATACAGCCATACCAGTACCAGGGTAAATGCCCCGGCATACAGATTCGGCCAGTGATCATTCCCCGTATAACTTGTAGTGACGGCTGCCGCACGCCCCAGCTCCGCAATAACAGAAAAATACCACTCCAGCGTTTTCGGGAAGCTGTCTTCAGCAGACCCGGAAGCAGAAAGCACGGCGATCTCCGGCAATAGCAGTACCATCGAGACAGACCCTGCCAGCAGGGAATACCATGCAAACCGTAAAAATGCTTTCAGTTTTCCTCCTTTCTGCGTAAAAAAGAGAAGAATAAAATAAAACACCAGAAAAATACAGATCATGATGGAAATGTAATAATTTGCAAACACCGACAATGCAAGTGTCACAAAATACAGTCCCGGTTTCTGCTCCCGTACCAGTTTTTCCAATCCCACCATGATCAGAGGAAAAAGAAGGATGCAGTCCATCCACATGATATCCCAGCTGTAGGCTGCCACAAATCCGGACAATGCATATGCCGTAGAACATACAAGTGCCGGAATCACCTGATTTTTATGGAGTTTTCCATCTTTTCCAATCAGATGAAAATGATATTTTAAGAATAAGAAAAAAGTCAGTCCGCACAGGGCAATCTTTGCCAGCACCAGTATCGTCATAAACTCGATCACATAATGTTTCGGGCAGAGCACGATCAGAAAATTAAGCGGACTCGCCAGATAATAGGCATACAGGGAAACAAAATCCGATCCCAGTCCCAGGTTCCAGGAATACTGCAGACTTCCGCCGGTTCTTAATTTATGAAGAAACTCTGTAAAAAACGGACAGTACTGATGATACATATCGATATGCAGAATACAGTTATCCCCGAAAGGATATACCCCGTTTCCGATACAGATGACCACACAGATTATAAATGGCATAAGAAATGCCATCACATAAGGAAATGACCGATGCGACACCATCCGCGAAATCATTTTTTTCATGTTCTTACTCATCCTTTTCCTTGTTTTTTTCAAACAACTGATAATACTGAAGCTTCTTGTAAGTCTGAAGCTGTTTTTCATCGGCTCCGATCCCTTTTGTCTGCCCCGCTGCAGAGATCACCGGGTAAGTTTTGCTCAGACTTAAGAGGTAATTCTGGTATGCATTCGTCGGCACTCCTGCTGCGGTAAGTACCTGCGCCGCAAGATAATTCAGACTCGTATTTTTATCTTTCGCTCCCTCGATCCCATAATTACTCCACACCAGATAAGGTACGAGATAACGTTTTTGTGTCTCTGCCTGTGCCCCGTTTTCCACGACAGAAGCCACTGTATCATTCGGCTGATGATCCCCGAAAAATACGATGATCGTCCTGTCATCCACTTTGGAAAAATAATCAATCAGATTTTCGAGTGCCTGATCGGTCTTGTGGATCAGTGTCAGGTACTGATTGAGCGGTTCGCTGGCATATTGTGACTGGATATCATTCGTCAGATTCATATAGGTATCGGTATATCCGCCATGATTCTGCATCGTCACATTGAAAATAAAGGCCGGTTTGCCAGAGGCTTTGTTTTTCTCATAAGTATCTATAATGTGCTCCATATCCGATGCATCGCTGATATAATTGCGCACATAGGAGACATCCCTGTAATCTTCCATAAAATCCAGATTGTCAAATCCAAGCAGAGGATACACTTTATCCCGGTTCCATCCGCTGGCCTGATACGGATGCTGTGCATAGGTCGCATATCCTAAGGATTTCAGATAACCTGCTAAAGACGGTGTCCTGCTCTTGATGTACTGCTGATACGGAATACTTCCGTTCGGAAGGAATGCCATCGTATTGCCTGTCAGAAATTCAAATTCCGAATCCGCAGTGTTTCCCCCACACACAGATGTCTGGACATATCCCGTGACCGTGTTTTTCTCCCCCTGCTGCATCCGGTGCATAAACGGCATGTAATCCTCATTGGTTTCTAACGGTCCCAGCACTTTTAAATCCGAAAATGCCTCATCCATGATGACAATGATGTTGGGCAGATCCTGTGTGTCGGTTTCTGTTGTTTTCGTTTCGTATTTCGCCAGCGTCTCTTTTGCTTCATCCGCATCGTATCCTGCCGGACGCTCCACTGCCACATAGGCAAGATCCATGGCAAAGGTTACCGCCATGCCATTTACTTTTGTCATATATGCCGGTGTGAACAGAAACGGATACAGATAATGTTTTGTCTGAAACGATTCCTGCTGCAGGGCATTGACAAATGTACACAATACCAGTCCCACCAGTACGATACTCCCCAGCCTTATTTTCCAGGAAAAACGCGGGCCTTTTTTAAAAAACCGGGTCAGCACAAATAATGCAATAAAAACAAGTGTAACAATCACCATGCGCCGGTCCGGTGTAAAATCATAGTTTCCAGCCACACTGGCTGCTGTTCCAGCCGAAAACAGATCCCACGGAACAAACGGTGTGGAACGGAATTTCATCACATAATGATTGGTAATTCCAAACGCCACAGCAAGTCCGTACAGCACTCTGGACGCAAAACACATTCTTCCGGTCAGAAAATATAACATCCATCCGATCAGCTCAAACAAAAAAATATTAAAAAGCTGTGCTCCCACACGCACTTCCGCAAACGGATTGTGTTCATAACACTCCATCAGGTAAAAAGCAAACACCGGAACCACGGCATACCAAAACAGCCAGATGCCCTTCTGTTTCCACCCTTCTGTTCGTTTTTGTGCGTTGTTTTTCTCCCTTTTTGTCTGTTTGCGTGTGACTGTCTGCTCCATGTTCCCTAACATAAAAATGAGTATGGCTCCTTCCATTCCTTCCATTTCCATCGCTTTCATACGATTTTATCTGAATAGAATTTTACCACACTCATTCTGCTTTTAAAACGCATTTCACATTTTTATCATAATTTCATTCTAGTAATTGGATAACACCAGACGCTCCCGGTATGCACGATCCATACCATCGATCACGCGGCGTGCCTGCCCGTATCTGCGTGGATTGATGGTGATCACCCAGAGAGTATCTGCCCCCTGGTAGGTTTCCCTCTTAAAAAAAGGAATCTTTTTACTGTTCTTTGTAAATGGAATGTGCTGTTCAAGCAGTGCCTCCGCCGTATGTGTACTCACTCTGGAATTGGTGGTACGGCACAGTTCCACGTCGTTATCCTTATAATTTCCAAGTTTCATCGTCATGCTTTTTGCATCTTCCTCCTTACGTGACTTTTACCTCAATCTCCCTGCCAAGTCCTCCTGCAACTTTTTCCAGAAAGTCCAGACTCGGATTATATCTCCCGCTCTCCAGACGGGAAATATTTGACTTTCTGGTACCGACTTTTTCTGCGAGCCGTTCCTGTGTCATCCCTTGCTCCTTTCGCACCTGCCGAAGCTGGGCTGCAATTTCCTGTCTGGCGTGATTATGTTCCTGCATATCCGCCCCCTTACACCTTTATAAATCGTGCTCATGTATTCTAAAGTTATCATATATGATAACTTCTGTCAATGAACCAAAAGTCCTATTCCCGAAATCATAAAAAGGCTTGCAAATGCGTCTTTCATATGTTAATATAATATTTGTTCGCGCCGGCATGTCGGAATTGGCAGACGAGGCAGACTCAAAATCTGTTGATGGCAACATCGTGTGGGTTCAAGTCCCACTGCCGGCATATAAAAGACCTCAGGTTTCCAATCGGAAATCTGAGGTCTTTCTTTTTTGCGGCACATCGTTTTCTTAAACAAAAAGAGGACGCATCCCGTTTCCCCGGGATTTGCGTCCTCTGTTATTTTATCTGTACATCCTAACTCTTTTATTTTGTGATCCTGATATCATCAAAACAGTCAAATGTTGCAAAGTAATCTTCCGGTGTCTCTGCACGGCGGATCATCTTCACACTTCCGTCTTCTTTGAGCAGTAATTCTGCAGAGCGAAGACGTCCATTGTAATTATATCCCATGGAAAATCCATGTGCTCCGGTATCGTGGATCACAAGATAATCTCCCATGTCGATCTCTGGCAGTTTCCGGTCAACCGCGAACTTATCGCAGTTCTCGCAAAGACTTCCTGTCACATCATACACGTGATCGCATGGTGCATTTTCTTTTCCAAGAACCGTAATGTGATGATATGCCCCATAAATTGCCGGACGCATCAGGTTTGCTGCACATGCATCCACACCAATATACTCTTTGTAGATATGTTTCTCATGGATGGCCTTCGTCACAAGGCATCCGTAAGGTCCGAGCATGAAACGTCCCATCTCGGTATAAATGGATACATCCCCAAGTCCTGCCGGAACTAAGATCTCATCGAACTTTTTGTGCACACCTTCTCCGATGACAGCGATATCATTCGGCTCCTTGTCCGGTGTATAAGGGATTCCCACACCACCGGAAAGATTTACGAATCTGATATCACATCCGGTCTTTTCCTTTAATTCCACAATCAGTTCAAACAGTTCTCCTGCAAGCTTCGGATAGTATTCGTTTGTGACGGTATTGCTGGCAAGAAATGCATGGACACCGAAATGCTTTGCTCCCTTATCCTTTAAAATCTTAAACGCTTCGATGAGCTGATCCTTTGTCATGCCGTATTTGGAATCTCCAGGGTTGTCCATGATTCCGTTGCTCAGTTCAAATACTCCGCCTGGATTGTAACGGCAGCTGATGGTCTCCGGAATATGACCGATCGTTTCTTCTAAGAAATCAATATGGGTGAAATCATCCAGATTGATGATTGCCCCAAGTTCATCCGCATAGGCAAATTCCTCTGCCGGCGTATCATTTGAAGAAAACATAATATGCTTTCCGTCAAATCCACAGGACTTTGCAAGCATCAGTTCTGTGTAAGAGGAACAGTCACATCCCATATCATATTCCTGTAAAATTTTTAAGATATATGGGTTTGGGGTTGCTTTCACTGCAAAATACTCGCGGAATCCCGGATTCCATGCAAAAGCTTCCTTTACTTTTTTTGCATTCTCACGAATGCCTTTTTCATCATATAAATGAAACGGTGTCGGGTATGTTTTAACGATCTCCTCCACCTGACTCTTTGTTACAAACGGCTTTTTCTCCATAATCTGGCTCCTTTATCTACACTTTTTCGTCTGATGTTATGCTACAACAACTCTATTACAAATTCAAGCAATTTTCGCCTTTTCCTTTTATTTTTCCACAGATTATGATATGATATGCATGATCGAATGTTAGATTAAGCGAACGAAAGATGAGGAACATCATGGGTGTAACAGTTTTACCTTATATTGATCAGACACAGACAGCCAGGCTGCAGGAAGCAGCTTCTGCCAATATACAGACACCGAAAAATACGGATGAAGCCGTCACCACATTTAAGGAATGTCTGGCTTCCGCTGAGCGCAGCGTACAGGCCATGGCAGTGGACGCACTGCTTGCCGCCAGCAACAGTGGTGCCGTTTCCCTGGATACGGTACAGCAGATCCTTGGATTTACCCCGCAGACCGATGCACCGGTTGATACGTCTCCGGTCACGGATACCCCGGCAATTTCCAGTTCTTCTGCAACAAATAGTACCACCTCCTCCGGCAGTGTTTCTTCTCCGGAGAACCTCGAAGAATATTTCAAAGAAGCTTCTGAAACATACGGTGTGGATATCAACCTGCTCAAAGCCATTGCCAGGCAGGAATCCAATTTCAATCCATCCGCAACCAGCTCTGCCGGTGCCATGGGTGTCATGCAGCTGATGCCGTCCACCGCAAAAGGACTTGGTGTCACAAATGCATACGATGCACAGCAAAATATTATGGGTGGTGCCAAACTGATGGCGCAGAACTTAAAGAAATACAACGGAGATGTTTCCCTTGCGCTTGCCGCATACAATGCCGGTGGTGGAAATGTCGACAAGTACGGTGGTATTCCACCGTTTAAGGAAACACAGAATTATGTCAAAAAAGTGCTTGGTTATTATCAGAATTCCAACGCTTAATTTCTAAAAAGAACCCGTGAAGATGAACGGTCTGCTGTTCATCTTCACGGGTTTTTTACTGCCTAAAGAAAATCTGATTATAATTTGAATCTGGAAAGAAGATCTCCAAGACTTGTTCCGGCCGTTTCATTTGAGCTGTACTCGATTGCCTCTGCCTCTTCTTCCTCCTGCGGCTTTTCCATAATATCTTCCAGCGCTTTCATGCTCAGGCTGACTTTTCCATCGTTGGTATTTAAAATCTTCGCCTTTACTTTCTGTCCCTCTTTTAAAACTTCATGAACGGAAGAGATCCGCTTCTGGCTGATCTGTGAAATATGAACCAGACCGCTGATGCCATTCCCGATATTGATGAATGCTCCGTATGGCATAATGGATTCTACGGTTCCCTCTACCACAGATCCAGGCACAAGCATGGCAATCCGGTGATTTCTTTCTTCCTCGCGCTCCTGTCTTGCCACAACTTTTCCGGACAATACCAGTTTATTCTTCTCAGAATCTACGGTAATCACAACGACACGCACATCTTTTCCGATCCATGCATCCGTGTCTTCCACATAATCTGCGGACAACTGGGATGCCGGAATGAATGCCCGGATTCCTTCTAAGAATGCAACCACACCACTCGGCACACTCTCTTTGATCCGGACAGTCACAACCGTCTGCTGCTCCATCATCTCCCGGAGTTTATCCCAGGCAAGCACTTCGTTTGCTTCCTTTTTCGACAATTCGATGTTTCCGTGTCCGTCATCTGTACGCACAACCGTTGCCTCGATGATGTCTCCCGGCTGTAATTCTTCCTTCGCATGAAAATCCGGATCATTGCTCAGATTTTCAATTTTGATAATTCCCGGTGCATAATAATTCAGGTCAAGTGTCACTTCTTCATCGGTTACTGCTACCACAGCTCCACTGACAATATCTCCTTCGTTAATCGTGCGGAAAGAACGTTCCAGCTCCTTTTCATAATCCTTCATTGATTCCATCTGCAAAACCTCCTTTAAAACATCTGAAAAATTGCAAAACGGCAGAACCCCAAAGGATTCCACCGTTTTATGAAGCGAGCTGATGACGGGAATTGAACCCGTGACCCCTTCCTTACCAAGGAAGTGCTCTA
>ERZ1034949.1206-NODE-1206-length-12742-cov-61.982265_pt1 | contig 12742 bp, 10 predicted proteins | sample MGYA00520590_ERZ1034949 | MGnify/ENA primary metagenome ERZ1034949 (study PRJEB33766, sample SAMN09781752) | gut metagenome | biome: gut microbiome | host: Homo sapiens | place: Madagascar | study: EMG produced TPA metagenomics assembly of the PRJNA485056 data... | reverse complement strand
TAAATTCATCAAGAGTGGCAGAATACTCTTCGTCTATTCCCTCACCTATCCCGACTGCTACAAGCCAGCCATGCCCCGACTGTTCAAACTCATAGACGACTGGAAGGTTTTAGGTGCATATTAATTTGCCTTGAAGATATCCTCACGAGCCTCTTGGGATTGTATAAAAACAGCTTTCAAAGAAAATAATTGCGCTTGATTATTTGCATATATCAAATAATAATTGTACATTTGCGGTGTAAATATAAACATCGAAGATTATGTCAATATTCAGTCGCCTCTTTGGAAGGAAGAACAATCTCACCATAAGCTCTGACATCAAGAAGAAAGATGCCAGAAGCAGGAACATTGCCTTCGTGGATACCGAAGTGGGACTGAAAGACCATAAAATACACGACATCGGAGCATTGCGTTATGACGGAGCCACCTTTCACCAAGCATCGCAGACGGCACTGAACAAGTTCCTGCAAGAAGGAAAGGTTGACTATATCTGCGGACATAACCTCATTCATCACGATGCCCGCTATCTCCACCTCAAAGACATACTGATAGATACCCTCTATCTCTCCCCACTCCTCTTTCCCAAGCGCCCTTACCATCATCTGGTAAAGGACGACAAACTGATGAGCGAGCAGATGAATAATCCAGTCAATGACTGCGAGAAAGCCAAGGAGCTTTTGATGGATGAAATCGCTGCATGGAATCAATTATCAGAAAGGAAGAGGAAAATCTTCACCTTGCTGCTCCAGAATGAAGAGGAATTCAGAGGATTTCTGATGTATGTGGGAGCCATCGAAAAGGATGATGCAATCATAGAAGTTTCAGAATTCATTCTTTCTGAATACAAGAATCATATTTGCGCCCATGCCGATATTCCGGCTCTTGCAGCCCAGTCGCCTTGCGGCTTGGCATACGCCTTGGCTCTCATAGGCACAGACGATTACCAATCTGTTACCCCCGGTTGGGTACTCTTCCATTATCCCGAAGTAGAACATATTATCTATATGCTCTGCCATACTCAATGCACCGATGGCTGCGAGTATTGCAACCGCATGCTCGACATTCATTACAACCTGAAACAGCTCTTCGGCTATGATGCCTTCCGTACCTATGACGGCGAACCGCTGCAGGAACAGGCATCGCAGGCAGCAGTGGATGGTAAGTCATTATTGGCGATATTTCCTACGGGTGGCGGCAAGTCGCTCACCTTCCAGTTGCCAGCCCTGATGGATGGCAGAACCATACATGGACTCACCGTGGTTATCTCGCCTCTGCAATCATTGATGAAAGACCAGGTAGATAACCTCGCTGACCGCGGTTTCACCGATGCCGTAACCATCAACGGTCTCCTCGACCCTATCTCCCGCTCCCTAGCCATCGAACGAGTACAGAGCGGAGATGCCACCTTATTATATATAGCACCAGAGATGTTGCGCTCCAAAACCATCGAGCGCATCCTGATGGCACGGCATGTGGTGAGATTCGTCATTGACGAAGCCCACTGCTTCTCTGCATGGGGACAAGACTTCCGTGTAGATTACCTATACATCGGCAAGTTTATCAAGGAATATCAGGAACGTAAGTTTGGCAAGGACGCCATGGCCCGCAATCATGGTCAGACCCTGATACCCGTATCTTGCTTCACCGCCACAGCAAAACAGAAGGTGGTGCAGGACATCTGCGACTATTTCAAGCATTGGCTGGGCACCGACCTCCAGCTCTTCGCCTCATCAGCCTCACGTACCAACCTGCACTATTCCGTTATCCACGTAGATAGTGACGGCAACAAATACAATCTTCTGCGCTCGCTGGTAGAGCAGGCAGATTGCCCTACCATCATCTACGTATCCCGCACCAAGCGAACCCGGGAACTCGCCCAAAAACTGACACGTGACGGCATATCCGCCCTGCCCTATAATGGCAAGATGGATGCCGATGAGAAGATACACAATCAGGATGCCTTCATGAGCGATAAGGTAAGAATCATCGTTGCCACCTCCGCCTTCGGTATGGGAGTAGATAAGAGCGATGTGGGGCTGGTTATCCACTACGACATCTCCGACTCTCTGGAGAACTATGTACAGGAGGCAGGACGTGCAGGAAGAGACCCACACCTCAATGCCAAATGCTATGTACTCTATAGCGACGAGGACTTAGATAAGCACTTCATCCTACTCAACCAAACCAAGCTGAGCATCAGCGAGATACAACAGGTATGGAAAGCCATTAAGGATTTTACCAAGCAGCGTCCACATGTAAGTTGTTCGGCACTGGAGATAGCCCGCCAAGCCGGTTGGGATGACTCGGTATCCGACATAGAAACCCGTGTTCGCACCGCCCTTTCTGCTCTAGAACAGAGCGGATACATAGAGCGTGGCAACAACATTCCGCACGTCTATGCCACAGGTATCACCGTCAAGAACATGGACGAGGCAAGACTGCGCCTCACCGAATCACCCCTGTTCTCGGAAGATGAGATGCAGAATGCCATCCGCATCATCAAGTCGCTTATCACCCAGAAGCATATAGCCAAGGCACAGGATAGCGAGGCAGAATCCCGCATCGATTACCTCGCCGACATCCTAGGACTCAGTAAGCGAGACGTCATCTCCTCCGTTGACAGAATGCGACAGGAAGGCATCCTTGCCGATACCCGTGACATATCAGCCTATTTGCAAGACATCAGCGACAAGCAACGCAAGCCTCAGCAGATGCTGGAGAACTTCGCCAAACTGGAAAGATACATCCTGGAACATATCCCGGATGAATCGCTGCATATCACATACAAGCAACTCAATGACAATGCCGTACATGACGGTATCAACACTTCAACCGAAAAGAAAATCCGCACATTGCTATACTTCCTGGCAGTGAAGGGCTATGCGCACAAGAAGGAAGACGGCGTCCGCAATCTCATCGTAATAAGAGACAAGGATATAGAGACCATCATCAAGCGATTCGAAAGACGAATTGAAGTTTGCCGATTCATTATCGAAAGACTATACAGCCTGGCTGAAGAAAACAGTAAAACTATAACAGAAGAGAGCAACAATAGCTCTTCTGTAGATTCAAAAGAGAAGCCTCTTCAATTCTCGGTAGTCGAACTTCTGAACGATCTGAAATCCAGCAACCAGTCACTCTTCTCCGACTTCTCTTCCCTGCAGTTGGAAGACGTGGAGGAAGCCTTGCTCTATCTCTCCAAGATAGGAGCCATGAAGCTGGAAGGAGGATTCCTGGTACTTTACAATGCGATGGCAATTAAACGCATCAAGGAACCTCGCCTCCACTATAAGCAGGAGGATTACCGCATGCTCAATGAATTCTACAAGCAGAAGATTCAGCAGATTCACATCGTGGGCGAATATGCCAACCTGATGGTAAGGGATTACGACGCCGCCCTGCAATATGTGCAGGATTACTTCCAGATGGACTACCATTGCTTCATCTCAAAATACTTCAAGGGCAACCGGGAGACTGAGATAGAGCGCAACGTAACACCTTCGAAGTATAAGCAACTCTTCGGAATGCTCTCCAAGCGACAGAAGGAAATCATCGACGACCACGAGTCCCGCTGCATCGTAGTCGCTGCCGGTCCTGGCAGCGGCAAGACACGTGTGCTCGTACATAAACTTGCCTCTCTCCTGCTGTTGGAAGATGTAAAGCACGAACAACTCCTGATGCTCACTTTCTCGCGTGCAGCCGCTACCGAATTCAAGCAGCGACTGATGCAACTCATCGGCAATGCCGCCCATTTCGTAGAAATCAAGACCTTCCATTCTTACTGCTTCGACCTGCTGGGCAGAGTTGGCAATCTGGATGAGGCAGGAGATGTGGTTAAGCAAGCCGCCGAAATGATCAACAATGGAGAAGTGGAGCCCAATCGCATCAGCAAGACCGTGCTCGTGATCGATGAGGCGCAAGACATGAGCAAGGATGACTATGCCCTTGTCTCTGCTCTGATGAAAGCCAACGAAGAGATGAGGGTGATAGCCGTAGGCGATGATGACCAGAACATCTATGAGTTTAGGGGTTCCAACTCGCAGTATCTCTATGAACTGACCCTGACAGAACACAGCCGTTTCATCGAGATGACCGAGAATTACCGCAGCCTTCGCCACATCGTGGATACTGCCAACGACTTTGCCCGCAACATCCGCCAACGAATCAAATCTACCCCTATCATCTCCATAAGTCAAGAAGATGGAGAGGTAAGAATCGTGAAACATCCTTACGAGATTCAGGAGAAAAAGGCTTATATGTATCAGCCTATCCTAGAAGATGTTACGCGATTACTTGGAAGTAACGTTTCAAAAGAAGCCGATGCATCTACCCGCAAGAAAAACGAAACCATCAGTATCCTTACGCAGACCAATGAGGAGGCTGTCATCATGCTGGCTCTTCTTCACAGTCATGGCATCAAGGCCAAGCTGGTACAATCAATGGACGGCTTGCGCTTCTGGAATTTGGCAGAGGTAAGATATTTCTTGAAGAAGATAGACCAAGGCATCAAGGAAACGAAATCCCCTATCATCCCTGATGATATTTGGGAAGCAGCCAAGCAGCAGACATTCCAAAAGTATGCCAGCAGCCAGGCTTTGCCATATCTGCGCCGCAGTCTCCAGATATTTGAGCAGACCAATCGTGCCAAATACTTCAGCGACCTGAGGGAGTTCGTGTTCGAATCATCAGTAGAAGACTTCTGTGATATCTCGAAATCAGACATCGTGGTCAGCACCATCCACAAGGCAAAAGGCCATGAGTTCGACCATGTACTGATGCTCATTACCCATCCCGAACATCCTACCGATGACATACTGCGCCGATACTATGTGGGCATGACCCGTGCCAAGCGTACGCTTGCCATCCACACCAACGGCAATCTCTTCGACAACCTGAAAAGTGCCCAGCATCTCTATGATGCCCAAGCCTACGATGAGCCCAACAAAATAGTACTTCAGCTCTCACACAAGGATGTAAACCTGGGCTTCTCCAAGCCTCACAAGGATGCTATCCTTTGCCTGAGAAGCGGTATGCCGCTAACCTACCACGACCATTGCCTCTGTCTCCCATCAACAGGCAGAGACATAGCCCAGCTCTCCATCAAGATGAAAGAGAAACTAGGCAAATGGGAGTTGAAAGGCTACAAGGTAACCGCTGCCCGAATCCGCTTCATCGTGGCATGGAAGTCAAAGGATGCACCGAGGGATGAGAAGGAATCCGCCATCGTGCTCGCTGATTTGGTGATGAAAAAATAAGGTAAGCTCCTGGAACCTTATCTACAAGCACAACCTACGATAAGTATTCTTATCCACTAAGAGAATTAGGCTGGGATATTGATGAAATCATCAACCCTGTACTTTTCTCCCAAAAAGAATGGGAGGAGAACCATTATACCTTATTCAATCATAACGTAAATAAGGAAGGAATTACAATATGATGAAGGGAGTTACAAATTTTACTGCACAACATCTGTTTTACGCTCGCACAACACGTGTTGTGCGAGCGCATAACAGCTGATATGCAAGCGCACAACAGCTGTTGTGCGACTGACGGAGATGACTTTCCCAGCAACATATACTTACTGTTCCAACAACTTATCCTACTTCTTCCGACAACTTATAAAGGCTTCTTACGATGCTTATTCCTATTGATAATCAGTTCTAACCCACATCAATAACACCGCTCATTCGTATCAATCAAACCGCTCATCCATATTAGTGCCATTTTTATTTGGTAGTTTAAGAATAAAAGATTACCTTTGTATCGCTAAACAGAAAGAAGAATACGATGGCTATAAAATATGAAATCCATTATCTTCCCAATGCAGGAGGAAATGAAGAGACTCGCCGATTCGCCCATATCTTTGAGCAAACAGCAATGACAGACAAACAGATGATCAGCCGAATCGCCAGACATAGCAGCCTGAGTGAAGGAGATGTAGCAGCCGTACTCATGCAACTGCGTGATATCATCGAAGAAGACCTGCAGGAGGGAAGACGTATCAACATTCCGGAAATAGGTTATCTCTCGCTCTCGGTAGATTTGGATATGGATGACCTGAAACCCGACAATAAAGTGAGAGCTGAATATGTAAGCGTAAGAGGCATCAAGTTTCGCCCCAATGCAGACCTGCTGAAACAGGTGAAATATAATACCCATTTCGAGAAATCACAATATACTTCCCGCTCCTACCCTTTCTCTGAAGATGCATTGAAGGAGAAAATAAGAGAGTATCTGAAGCATAACCGTTCCATTAACAGAAAAGTACTGGAAGCGGAATTTCATATCCGTAAACAGACAGCACTCAACTGGCTGAAGAAACTGGAAAAATCCGGTTTCCTGATTAAAGAAGGTTCACGCAATGCGCCGGTTTATTTCCTGGCTGAAGAATAGGAGCCCATCGGATGATAGGTCTCATCATGATAGAACTCTCTAGATGACTGCAAGCCATAGCCTCCGCAACCATCCAGGCTTCATTACATTAAATCTACACCCTAAAGATAAAGTAATATGCCAAATAAAGAAGAAAAGAGAATAACAGAGCAGAGCTCGCTCTACGAACATCTGGAAAAGATGAGCGTGGATGAACTCACCGCTCATATCAATGCAGAAAACAAGAAGGTGGCTGTGGCAATAGAACAAGCATTGCCTGCCATTAACCAACTGATTTCCGCCATCGAAGGGCAGCTGAAGAAGGGCGGAAGACTCTTCTATGCAGGTTGCGGAACGGGCGGAAGACTGGCTACGCTCGATACCATCGAAGTGCAGAACACCTATGGCATCGACGGTTCGCAGATACAAGCCATCTTCCCTGGAGGCATCGGCTGCCTTACGCAAACCAGGGAATCCAGAGAAGACGACCTGGAGAATGGTTGGCATCAGCTCTGCGACAAGCATATCTCAGAGCAGGATTTCGTACTCGGTTTTTCTGCCAGCGGAACAACCCCCTTTGTACTCGCCATCCTGAAGCATTGCAAGGAGGCAGGTATTCCTACGGGATGCATCGTCAACAATCCTCATGCTCCCATCGCCCAAGCAGCCGATTATCCCGTAGAAGTAATCACGGGACCGGAATTTGTAACGGGAAGTACCCGCATGAAAGCAGGATCATCGCAAAAGATGATTCTGGACATGATCAGCACTTCCCTTCAGATAAGACAAGGACGGGTGGAAGGCAACAAGATGGTGAACGCCAAGCTTATCAATCATAAACTCATCGACCGCGCCTGCCGCATCTTCATGGAACGCAATCCGGAATATACGGATTACGAAGAAGTAAAGCAACTGATTCTGAAAGCAGGAAGCGTGAAGAAGGCGGAAGAGCTGCTGAAGAGTAAACGTGATTTAGATATTTAGATAGAGTTAGACAAAACTTCACCTTTATAAAATAGGAATATCAAGACTTCACCTTATATAATAATAGGACTATATGGCAAAGAAAGCAATTGTAATGGGTGCCACATCGGGCATCGGAATGGAAGTGGCAAAACTGCTTGCTGCAAAAGGATGGCAGGTAGGAATTGCCGGAAGAAGAATTGAAAGATTGCAGGCTCTGATTGCTGAGGGTAAGACAACTTTACAGGGCAAGACACCCCTGCAAAAGGGTATTTCATCTGATGGCGAGGTGACTTCGCAAGGCGGCATTACCTGCTACCAGCAAATCGACGTGACTTCTCCCAATGCTCCTGCCCAGTTTCTCGAACTCATCGAAAAATTGGGAGGCATGGACTTGTATTTCCATAGTTCCGGCATTGGCTGGCAGAATAATACACTGGATACAGAAAAGGAGTTGAAGACTGTGGAAACCAACGGCTTAGGATTCACAAGAATGGTAGATACGGCATTCAACTGGTTTGCTACTCATCATCAGAACAATTCAAAAGCCCGCATTGCCTGCATCACTTCCATCGCCGGAACCAAAGGTCTCGGTGCTGCACCTGCTTACTCTGCCACCAAGCGATTCCAGAACCATTATCTGGAATGCCTGTCGCAGCAGGCACGGATGCGTCATCTCCCCATCGCTATTACAGATATCCGACCAGGTTTCGTAAAGACCGATCTTATCGCAGGCAGCAGCTATCCGCTGCAGCTCAAATCGGAAGACGTGGCGAAACATATCGTGAATGCTATCGAAAACGGAGAGGAAGTTAAGGTGATAGACTGGAGATATGATATCCTCGCCTTCCTCTGGCGACTCATTCCTAGATGGTTATGGACGAGATTGAGAATTACGTCATAACAACTTTATTCCTTTCTGATGACAATCGTCTTGAACCAGTCTTTCAATACTCCAGCATATTGATCCTGCGAATCAGACAGCAGGATGACAACCTGGGAACCATCTTCCAGCTTGGGACCAAGACACATACCTTCGTAATTAGCAAAGGAACGCTTGGAAAGAGACAAGCCGGTTTTCCATTCCGCGAGCAATCTCTTCTTCAAGAAAGGAGTATCTGATGAAAAATTCTCTTTCATAGAAAACTCCTCAGAATTCAAAGGATTAACCAGATAGAGCTTGCACTTGCAGAAAGCACCTATCTTGATCTTAGGAATAAATGCCTCACGCTCCAAAACCAGAAGCTGTCCATCGGGCAAGGCACAAAGCTCACTCACACCCATCACATAGATATCTGCTTTCTTATGGGTAGAAGGTTGATCCATCTGATAGGCATAGGTCATCATATAACGAGAGTCTTTCTTGCTACTCACTTGCTCGCTATACTTTTCCTTGTTACTATCTTCCTTCATCTTTCCCCAATTAAGCCTCATCAAACGAAGCCGGTTGGCCAATCCGTTTTGAGGAGTAGCAGGCTGTCCGTCCTTGCGAAGCGTGCTCTCAGGAATCGTCCAGAGATACTGACGGACGGAATCAAAAGCCAGAGACTCAAAATTATAATTAGGATAAAATTCAGAAGAAGGCCATCTGCTTTCCCAAAGATTCTGCTGATAGCCAACCTTGGCAGCATCCGCCGAAATAGGCAGAATAGGATACTCCTTTAAACGGCAATATCCTTCGCTTGCTATCACCAAGGTAGAATCAGAAACCTTCACGATGGCTTCATGGTCAAATCCCTTCTCCAGCCCCAGCCAAGGCTTGCCGTCGTTCAGCGTTCCATCTGTTCTCTCGGTAAACCCAAGGTTCTCTACCTGTTCCAGTTCGCCGGTCTTGGGATTCACCTGAATTCGGAAGTTGAAATACAGAGCACTATCCGACTTGTCGCTTACCACCGCATAGATATCATCATGCAGATGAGCAATGCCACTGTAGTTACCCGCAGCCACGGTTTTCGGAAAAGCCTTCTGGGGATTCTCTCTCACTACTTTCCAATCCTGTGCTCCAGCCAACAGACTGAATGCCAGGAAGATGGACAGAATATTACAACGCAGCATAAGTCAGAACAAACTCCATGGTTAACTCGAAATCTACATGCGCCATCTTTCTGCTCTTGAGATTCTCCACATCACAGGACCAGTCTGCCATCGTATCAAACGGCTTCACCCGCATATCCTCAAACATCAGATTTTCTTCTGAGAATAACTTGAAGACCGTTTCCTTGGCACACCAATGCACCAGCTTGGCATCCAGATCTTCCGCCTTCTCATCCTTTCGCAGGAATTTGGAAGCGATGCGCTCTACCCTATCGCTGAAGTATTCGATATCCACCGCCACTTCCTGATTCTTGGAAAGGATAAGCGCAGCATAACCCTTGGTATGCGAAACGCTGATATGATAACCACGGAACAATGGCTTTCCAGCCTCGTTGTGGGTAATGTCACCCGCATGAGAAAGCAAGCCCTTGGAAGCCCCGTTCGTCTTGAGCATCTCATACATTAATGCACGAATGGCAAGAAACTCCAGTTTCCTGCCATCGTTCTTATATTTCTCTTCCATCTGGGAACGGTAAGCCTGCAGAAGAGGATATGCTTCAAACAACTGTTCTACAGTCTCATCCATCTGCCATAAGCCCAGACTCACTCCCGGATAAACTTCTCGTATATTGACAACTGCCATACTATATAATCAAAATATTACAAATATAAGGAGGAGAAACTATTTGGAAGAATTCTCCTCTTCGTTTCTTACAGGATGTACCGTCACCTTAATCTTGCTGATGCGGCGCTCCTCGATATTCATCACCTCAAAAGTATAGTTCTTATAATCTATCTTCTCGTGCATACTTGGGAAATCGCCCTTGATTTCCAAGAGCAGACCAGCCAGAGAATCAGCATCGCCCTCAACCTCCTCGAACTCTTCGTCATCTACATTCAGGATTTTGCAGAAATCAGAAAGAAGCGTTTTACCTTCAAAGATAAAGGTGTTGTAATTTAATTTCGAGTAGAACTTCTCCTCCTCATCGTATTCATCGTTGATTTCTCCTACAATTTCCTCCAGAATATCTTCGAGAGTAACAATACCAGATGTTCCTCCAAACTCATCTACCACAATGGCAATATGAACCTTGTTGTCCTGGAATTCGCGAAGCAGATCATCTATCTTCTTGGTTTCCGGTACAAAATAAGGAGGACGGATCAGACTCTGCCAACGGAAGTTGGAAGCCTTCGTCAGATGAGGCAATAAGTCCTTGATATACAACACACCACGAATATTATCCGTATTATCCTGATATACCGGAATACGACTGTAGTTATTTTCCTCTATGCATTTCAACACTTCTGGATAGGTGCTGCGGATATCCAGGTCAACAATATTCTGTCGGCTGGTCATCACCTCTTTGGCTGTTTCATCGCCAAAGCGGATGATACCCTTCAGCATGCTCTGCTCGTCCTTGATATCATTCTTATCAGTCAGTTCCAAAGCTTGTTCCAAGTCATCAACACTCAGCACATGATTTTCCTTCTGTATAATCTTTTCTGCAAGAATTCCGCTTTTCAGCAAGATAGTTTCTAAAGGCCAAAACAACTTTCTGGCAAATAGAATACCCCCTACGCACCGGCGACAGAACTTCAGAGAATCCTGGCGGGCATACACTTTCGGCATAATCTCACCAAAAAGCAAAAGCAAGAAAGTAAGAATAACCGTAATAATCAGGAACTGAAGCCAATAAGCTTTAGGACCAAACTCTACGATTCCTGCGAATACATAATTAAGGAGCATGATGATTGTGACATTCACAAAATTGTTGGTTATCAAAATGGTAGCCAACGTACGTTCTGAATCATCACGCAACATCTGTATTTTCTTATCGGCATCAGTCTTTTCATCTTCAAGTTCCGCAACATCAGTTGGTGATAAACTGAAAAAAGCAATTTCGGAACCACTGGCAAAAGCAGACATGCCTAACAATATAGCTGCAAGTACAGCAGCTACAAAAACCCCGGCGGAAGGCTGCATCAGCATCACATCACCGAAGGCATCAGTTATGGTGGATATATCCAATTTCTGAGCTAAAAATTAATAATTATTGTTCTCTAGTAGCTGGGCGAGTACTCAACATCTCCATATTATCTACATAGATTTCTGTAATATATTGTCTTCTACCCTGCTTGTCATCATAGGAGCGGTAGCGAATTCTTCCTTCCACATAAAGGCGGTCACCCTTATGCACATACTTCTCTACTACTTTTGCAAGCCCACGATAAAAAACAAGATTGTGCCAATCTGTATGGTCTGGCACTTGGGTACCATTAGGCAAAGTATATCCTTTCTCAGTTGTTGCGAGAGAAACCTGAGCTACAGCCTGATCTGCTTCGAAATAATGAATGTCAGGATCTTTTCCTACATTACCAATTAGCATAACCTTGTTCATGACACGAATCTTTTAAATTTCTGAATATTTATTTCCACATTCCCAGATAACGGAAATGGAAATTCTTACCTTTTGCAGATGGGAACTGGCTGCGTGAATCTACACAATCGCGCAGATAATCAACAATACGATTGTAACAATCCAAACCCGATTCAGCTTTTACATTCGCAACGAAATGAGTATCACGGTACTCAAACTTTCCTGTAGCAGGTACCATTACCACACGTTTGAAATCAAGTGTTCCTTCATACCAGCCCGGAGCCTCTTGAGCCAAACTGGCAACAACAGGATTCTCCATTCTCTCTGCCGGAGTCGGAGTACGCAATGCTTTCTTATCTTTAAAATCCTGCATTGTTTGCGCCGTAGTCTTTATCACAATAAAATAAATACGTGGGCGAACCTTATATCTTTTTGGATACGTCAAATCACTAGCGGCATATTCACGAACATCTGCCTCTAGTTCCGCATCCATCTCAATCTCAGGAATACTCTTTAAAAAACCAATAGCATCATCAACATTAGTAACCAATGTCTCCTGATCAAAATATCTTAAATATAAATTCATAAATGGGTATGTTTCTCGAGTTCAAAAAAAGAGCGGAAAACGGGACTCGGACCCGCGACCCCAACCTTGGCAAGGTTGTGCTCTACCAACTGAGCTATTTCCGCTTGTACAACTTCAATAAGTGAAGAGGAGGAGACTCGAACTCCCACGACACAATTGTCACTACCCCCTCAAAGTAGCGCGTCTACCAATTCCGCCACCTCTCCAACATTTAGATGCCATTTTGAACATCAGTGCCCAAGACAGGACTCGAACCTGCACGTTGTGAAACACACGCACCTGAAACGTGCGCGTCTACCAATTCCGCCACTTGGGCCCTAAACTTAAACCTATCTTGATTTAATACAAAAATGATCGAGCGGAAAACGGGACTCGGACCCGCGACCCCAACCTTGGCAAGGTTGTGCTC
>ERZ1034949.1200-NODE-1200-length-12797-cov-3.871056_pt1 | contig 12797 bp, 9 predicted proteins | sample MGYA00520590_ERZ1034949 | MGnify/ENA primary metagenome ERZ1034949 (study PRJEB33766, sample SAMN09781752) | gut metagenome | biome: gut microbiome | host: Homo sapiens | place: Madagascar | study: EMG produced TPA metagenomics assembly of the PRJNA485056 data... | reverse complement strand
GTCTATAAAAGCGAAGTGAGACACCGTTGCCGTGTTGCTGTTCCTTGTCAAAGAGTGATAATAGAAAGAAGTGTGGGCTTTCTTTTCACGATTCCCGTAACATATAGCATTAAGGGTGAAGCCGATGAAATGCAAGCAAAATTATTTGACGAGGTATTAAATATCCTTGAAGATAACAAAGAAGAGTATTTCAATAAGAAATTGTCGAGATGCTTGTTTCGTGCTTGTGAATGTGCTGAGCTTTGGTATATTGCCACAAACGAAGACAACGAAAAGGAAATGCGCGTGAAATTGCTTTCTCCGTTGTATGGTGATAAATTGTACCCTCATTACGACAATTACGACAAGATGGACGGATTTGCACGCGAATATGTCCTTAAAGATGAAACAGGAGCGCAGACGCATTGCTTTGATGTTTACACATCATCCACGCTCTACAAATTTGCAAGCGATGAAAGTGAAGCAGGATTAACCTTGCGCAGCGCAAAGCCTCATGGATTCACAAAAATCCCTCTTGTCTATTATAGGCAGGAAGAAACAGAATGGGAAGTAGTTCAAAAAACCATTGAACGATTAGAAAATAGTATTTCGGACTGGGGCGACACAAACGACTATTTTGGCTCACCGACATATTTCTTCAAAGGACGAATGAAGGGATTCGCCGACAAGGGAGAAGTCGGACGAGTTTACCAAGGAGACAATGAAACAGATATGAAGGTTGTTTCTTGGGATAGCGCCCCAGAGAGTAGAAGAATGGAAATAGCCAATTTGACAAACATTATTTTCAGCTATACCCAAACCCCCGACATCTCCTTTGAGAACATGAAAACACTTGGCAACAATACCAGTGGTGTAGCAATCAGATTGATGTTCACCGACCCTCATTTAAAGGCCGGGCAGAAAATTGAAACCTTCGGTGAGATGTTTACAAGGCGCTTCAACATCATTAAAAATGGATATTCAACGAGTATAAAAGCGATGCCAAAGAATGACGTTGACAGGTTGAGGGTGAAGCCGAAATTTACGCCGTATATTCCAAAGAATGATGCCGAGACATTGCAATTAATAAACAGCTCTACAGGAGGAAAGGCAACAATGTCGCAGGAGGAAGGTATAAGACAAAATCCGCTTGTTTCAAATCCAGAAGAAATCTTGAAGCAAATCAAGCAAGAAAATATAGAAGAAAACAAACAAAATACATTTGGCAGTTATGAATAACAACGAAGGAAAAAGCACAGCAGGAGCAATAACAGAGAAACCAATTTTTGTTTTTTTCGGTATGATTCCATTTTTGGTTAGACCAATGACTTTGGCGCAGATATGGCAAATTGGTGATATTGAAGAAATAAATATTGAAGGAGAATTTAATCCATATCAGAAAGTTTTCTCAATGTTCAAGGACGTAAAAAACGCAAACGAAATCACACCAATTATAGTTTTCCGTTCCAGACTGATGAGAAAGATATTTGGAAGATTCATCCGCAAACGCATGACGATGAAGAAATACAATGAGCTGTTGCAATATGCTTCACTCTCGTTTGATGCAAGTTTTTTTTTGCAAAGTATAACTTTCCTAAAAGGGTGCAGTCAGACGACAACGAATACGAAAGAAGCGATAGCCCGTGGGGATTGATTGGCGGTGTAATGAAGTACTTTAGGATGTCGTACAATGAAGTTGTTTTCAAGCGAAGTTACATCAACATCCTTTTACTCAACAGAGCGATTCCAGGCATAAAACCATTTGATGAAGATGAAGGCGAAAGTCCTTGCAAGAACCAACCTACAAGCAAAGGAGGAAAGAAAGTTTTGCAGACAGCCAACCAAATCAAGGACAATTGCAATAATTTTTTCATGAATTTAATGAACTAAAACAATGGCAGAAAATAATGACGTACTTAGCGTATCAGCGGTAATAAACGGAAAAGACATAGAGACAGGAGCGAATGAATTTGTCGCCAAAATTCGTGAAATGCAATCTGCATCCGAAAAGGCGACAAACGAAATGGCCGATGGCTTTCAATTTGTGAAGAAAGTCGTTGAAGAACTTGCTGCCGTTATTGATGCAAGCGGCCAAAAGTTGAGTGCTCTTTCCTCGTCTATTGGTGTCGGGAATACCAGTGGGCAATTTAACGAATTGCAAGAGCAAGTTAATTCACTCCTCAGCAAGAACACGGAACTAAAGGCAAAGTTGGAGGAGGTAACAAGAGGGCTTAACACGCAAGGCGAGGCCGCACAACGAACGAAAACAGAATTTGATAATCTTGGAAATTCCACAACCAAGGCAGGGGCATCTTCCGCTTTTAAGGAAGCGCAGGAAGATGTCAAGGCATACGAATCAATTCTTAAACGACTGAATACTCAATTAGAATCACTCTATGAAAAAGAGGAACGTCTCAAAAAGGCGCGTTCAAGAATTGAAGATACTAAGCCATCAACCGCAGCAGGTCAGCAGTCAAAAGAAAGAAGGCTGGAGTACAATTCGGAAGACCTTGTTGAAACGAGGGATAAAATAAAAAACATAAGTAATGCGATTGCAGAAACAAGTGCAAATTTGGAGCAAAGCAAACAACGGATGGCTCAGTTTGCAAACGAAGCAGGCAACGCATCATCCAAGACGACCGCCCTACGCACACAATTGCGCAACGCAAGGCAGGCAGTTGCAGAACTTCTTTTGTCGGGAAAACAAAACACGGCTGAATTTGGAAGGGCTGTCAACGAAGCTAACAAATTGCAAGCAGCCTTCAACAAGGTTAGTTTTGCCGTTTCTGGAAAAAGCCTTGCATCAAACTCCTTTGGTATGCTTGCCACAGGCATTCAAGGCGTGACAGGAGCGATGACAACGTACATGGGCGTTGCTGGATTATTTACAAAAGACCAAAAGAAACTCATGGAGATACAAACGAAGCTACAGGCCGTAATGAGTATTTCTATGGGTGTTCAGCAAACGTTAGGTGCTGCCGTCAAGATTTCAACGATGTTTGACGCGCTGAAAGCATCCGCTTTAGCAGCCGTTAATGCAGAACTGGCCAAGAATACCGCCGCGACTGCCGCGCAAACTGCGACTCAATCAGTTGAGACGGCTGCAACCGTTGCTCAGACTGGCGCAACATGGGGATTCGTTACCGCATTAAAGGCTGTCAAACTTGCCATCAAGTCAATTCCTGTAATCGGTTGGGTGTTGGCCGCAATTAGCGCTGTCGTTGCTGCGGCTACATATATTTACAATAAGATGACCGAATTAACAGATGAAGAAAAGACGATGAAAAAGGTTGCGGAGGATAATGCGAGGGCGCAAGAATCTCTACGTAATGAATATGCCAATAGCGATAAGGAGATTGCCAAAAATATCGTGACCTTTGAAACATTGAAGAATAAATATGAGAAAGTCAAAGGAAAATCCAAGGAATTAGATAAGTTCCTAAAAGATAACAAAAGCCAATTTGACGGATTAGGCGTATCAATCAAAAATGCTGCCGATGCAGAAAACCTCTTCAATAAAGGTTCTGATAAGTTTATTGAATCTATGAAGCTAAGAATTAAGGCAACGGCATTGTTTAACATTGCTGTGCAATCGCTTCAAGAGGCACTTATCCATGACCGCAACAGCAAAGGGTGGGAGCACCGATTGTATCATTATCAAGATTATAAAGACCTCACAACTGGCAAGAAGACTGACTGGAAAAAATCAGACACAGAGGTAGCCGAAGAAGCACGCAACGCGATGAATGGAGAGGCCGCGTTGAGAGATGCCGCAATGGGGCGATATAAGGGCTTCATGCAAGATTATCAAAAACTGATTGAAGATGCTGAGGAGTTATTCAAAAAGGGAAACTTCAATAAAAACGGTGAAGGTGAAAGTGATGGAGATAACAATAAAGACACTGGGAAATCCGCTGCTGAAAGACTTGCCGAAATCCGTCAGAAAATCAGCGAATATCTTGAAGACATCGAGAACAAGCATAACGACAAACTGAAGGAAATCTATAATCTAAGAAACGAACTTATCACAAATGAAGGAGAAAAAGAGCTGGATAGCATTAAACGTCAGCGAGACCAGCAAATGGCAGAAAACGACAAATGGTTACAAGATATTGCTAAAAAAGCAAGAGAGCTGGAGAAGTTCAAACATATAAATGCGAGCAACTCAAACAATGAAGCCACATGGGAAAAGACAGACATGGGGAAGTGGAATCTTAAACAATGGGAAGAATATGTTTTGAAAACTCAGCCAAAAATAAAATTCGACTATGAAGCTATGGCGAAAGCAATATCTGCCAATGCTGCAAAAAGCGAAGAGGATGCTGTAAATAAGATTCTTGATAAATACTACAAAACGCAAAGAGATAGGGCGAACAAAATCAAGGAATTAAAAAACGATATAGAGTTTTTAGAAAAGCAATTAAAGACAGCGGAAGGCGAACGTAAGATGGAAATCCAAAAATCCTTGGATGATGCCAAACGGCAGCTTTCAGACACAGAGAGCTACAGGCAGGAATGGAATGATTATCTATCCTCCTATGGCACATTCTTGGAAAAGCGGAAGGCACTGGAAGATAAATTTGCGATGGAATCTTCTGGCCTTGACCAAAACTCTCCTGTCTACAAGAAAAGCAAAAAAGAATACGAAAAATCGTTGCAGGAGCTGACTTTCGACCAGATGAAGAAAAATCTTGACTGGGAGGCCGTCTTTGGCGACCTTTCAAAGATGACGAAAACAATGCTGGATGAGTTGGAAACAAAATTGCAATCCATCATCAAAAACGGAAAAAATCTTAGCGTTGAAAGCATTAAGGAGATAACAGAGAAATTAAAAGAAGTTCAGTCGGCAAGGTCGCAATATGATACCTTTGGAGCATCATTAAGAAAACTTTCAGATGCAAGGGCTACCAAATATGCAAGGCAAGCAACGTTAGAAGGCTTCACTGTTAACGGAAAGAATATCTACAAGGCTTACCAAGAAGCGGTAGCAAAAGGCGATGTCAAGCAACAGGAGGAATTAAAAGAGCAGAAAAACTCTTACAACAAATCCTTCGGTGATGCTTTAAAAGAAGCAACTGAATCAACTAAGGAATACATTAAGGCACAATATGCGGCAGCAGAGGCGCAGGCTCGTGTTTCTGCAACCATCAGTGGTGTTGCGAAAGCATTCAAGAGCGTTAAAAATATGCTTGGTGCATTCGGTGTGAAATATTCAGATTCATTCAATGAAGGATTTGAAGAATTTACAAAGGGCCTGTCGGAATTTGCCGATTCATTCAAAGATATTGATATTACGAACCTTGGCGATTTGCTCAGCCTCACGAATCCAATAAACGATGTTGCATTGGCCGTCAGTGCTGTTGCTGGCACAATCACTGGAGTTGTACATACATTTGAAGGCATCGGAAAGATGCTTGGCTTTGGTGCGGATTATTCAAGCTACAATAAATTAAAAGCAGAATACCAAAAAATATCATCCATCTGGGATGAGCTGATTAGCAAGAAGACAGAGTACATTAATTTGTCGTATGGGATGGAAGCGAAAAACGCCTATGACGATGTTATTTCAATAGTTAAGGCTGACGAGCAGGCTTTGCGCAATCTTATTAAGGTGCGCGGAGAGAGCGGCGCAAGTGCAGGAAGCCATTCTATCAATTACAGGCAAAATTCTTGGATGACGCAAGATAATTGGACGAATGTATCAAGGGCCGTTGGCAAAACGATTAGCTCAGTTCAAGATTTGCAGAGCCTTACTGCCGAAGAGTTGGAAAAGGTCAAGATGTCAGATGCAGATTTTTGGTCTAAATTAGATACTGAGACACGCGACTATTACAACAAGATTATCAGTCTTGGAGATACCGCAGAAGACACTCTTGACAAATTGCAACAGCAATTAACCGCCACCTCATTTGACAGCGTTTACAATGACTTCACCAAGCTAATTTCCAATATGGATAGCAGTACAAGAGATTTTGCTGATAACTTCACTGGCTATCTCAAAAATGCCGTAATTCAAACTAAACTTGGCGAGAAGTACAAAGATATGCTTGAAGAATGGTACGATGAATTTGCCAAATCCAATGAAGACGGAAACATTTCTGTTGGTGAGGTGAGCAAATTGCAAGAAAGCTATATGCAGATTGTTGAGAAAGCTCGTAATGAAGCGAAGAATCTTCAAGACATCTATGGATGGAGCAAGAGTGGTTCTTCGAGTGGAAGCCAAACCACATCATTCACAGCAATGTCCGCAGACAAAGGCGATGAATTGAACGGTAGGTTTGCAGCAATTCAAATTTCAAATCAAAACATCTTGGATAATCTAAAGACGCATTTTGCGCAAGCAGAGACATCCACCGCAGAGATTCTTGAAATACAACGAACCTCAGCAAGTCATTTGGCAACGATAGCCAAAAACACGAACGAGTTATACCAAATGAACGAACGACTAAACCAAATCGAAAGAAATACAAGGAGGCTTTAAAGATGGCAGCAAAGATTAATGGAGAAGATATTTTTAAGACTTATGGCGCAAAGTTGGTGAAAGGCGGATATAAGGAGTTGATGTCATTGCCAAAAACAAAGGCCGTGATAGAAAATAAATCACGGTTGAAAGATGGCGTTGATGTAACCGTCTTGACGTTTGGAAGCAGAAGGCGCGTGGAAGACAGAGAAGTCAATTTATCATTTATATTTAGGTGCTTATCTTATAAAGAGACTGTATCTAATTATAGGCAATTTAATACATTAATATCAAGAGATTTGTTTAAATTTGCAATTGATGAACTTGGCAAAACTTTCCGTCTTCTGTTCGTAGAGCAAACATCGCTGGAGTTTTATCAAAGTTATAATTTTATTATTGCTGGGTATAAGTTTAAAGAGCCGAATCCAAGCAACCAAGAAAATGAATAAGATGCTGGAAAACGTGACGATATACAGGAAAGGGGTAAGCGGCGAAGAAGTCGTTTACCCCAATTTGCCTATATATGGAGGAGGAGTAAGGCGCTGGCAGTTACAAGGAGACGATTATATTACACTCAGAATTAAGTTACCCAACACGATACCATTTCAGATAGGCGATTATTTCACAGACGAGCAAGGGCAATGGGGTGAGCCACAAAGGTACTACATCACCTCTCCTGTCTTTCCTTCATATTCAGGCAATAACGGAGCATGGGAATATGAACTAAAATTTGAAGCCGAGTATAAATTGTGGGGGAACAAAGTCCTGCGGTTTATTGCTTCACACGCTGAGGGCGAGTTTTCCTTGACTGATACAATTGACCATCATTTAGAATTGGTGCTGGCGACATTGAAGCACCTTGGCTTGAATATCTGCAATGGCAACGGAAAAGAATATGAATACATCATACATTATGATGGCAGCAGCCTTTTCCCCAGAAGCGGAGCAGTAGAGAAATCCGTTAAACTCATTCAGTATTCAAACACTAACATTCTGCAAGCCCTTGACAAAATTGCTGAGGAATGGGAATGCGAGTGGTGGATGGAAGGAAATATTATCCACCTTGGGTATTGTGAGAAAGATGAAGAATCTTTTATTGACGCTTCATTAGATGACAATGTTGTAAGTTGGAGTGTTGACCAAAGCAAAGGCAGCTATATTACAAGAGTTTTTCCATTTGGCTCAACGAAGAACATACCAGAAAATTACAGAAAAAAGTTAGACTTCAAGATTACAGATGTCGCTATTTATGACGATAATAATAGCGGAAATCCATACATCGCTATAAAAGATACTTCACATAAATTATCCGAGAGCTATTTTTCATCTGCCCTTATAGACGCTGGCGCTGATAGTTACTCGTTTGAGATTTCGAGCAAAGTAGATAATACATCAACCGAATCATCGCCAAAAAGATTCTCTAAACTCCTTGAAACAAGAAATCTTGAAGCTTACAAGAAAATTGATGTTAGCTCATGGCAGGTAACAATAAAGGCGAAAGATACTCAGACAGGGCAACAACAATCAATAGGCAGCAATGTCCTCCATTACAAATTGTATGTTGTTACAGGAATAACGACAAGCGGCTCAAAAGACGAGATAACCTACATCATCAAGCAAGGCAGTGTTCCAGATAACGGAGTTCTCACGTTTAACGAAACGACAGATTATCAACTGCAAGGTTCACGTGTTGCAGAATTGCGTTTTGAAGTGTATGGAGGCATCAGCAATCATGAGTACTATATCTTATCACAAGGGTTGGTCAAAAGCTCCTACAAAGCACCTGTTTCAGACTGGACGAGCAAGCAGCATCCAAGGGTAACGATTAATGTGCCTGGCAACACAACAACAAATGATGTTTACATTAATCCTTTAATAGGTGGAAGTGCTGTTGAAGATAAGCAAATTTTCAAAATGTCAGAAGGCTGGTTTGTTATACGTCCAAAGACAAAAGCGGATGGAACAGCAAGATACGGTTCGACTGAGGCAGAGGTCAAAGCAAATTTGCTTAACAGAGCGTTTGTGTTGATAGGCTTGCTTGAATACAAACTGCCTATTGCGTGGTTTTTGAATGAATATAAGGAAGACACGCCGACAACAGCAGAGGGCATGGAAATGCTTAACAATATCACCGACAAACGTTTAATGCTGCCAAACGGACTGAATTGCGTTGAGGTGAGCGGCCTAAATGAGTGGCAGCACATTGAAGAAATAAAAATCTTTGATGACATTTTCCCAAACGAAGAACTTCATATCTCAGCCATCGAAACGAGAGATAGATACGATATAGAAGAGCATTCAGACGGAGAGAAAACTGAAAAGCACTGGAAGCAATTTCGCGTACAACTCAGCGATAAGCAAGGGCGTATTTTTTACTTCTGTGATGATTATTTGGCAAAGGATGGCTCAACTCTGACTATTTCCTTTTTGACGGATAACGATAGCACAAGCAGCACAAGCAAGCTGGCAGGAATGGAATTTGAAGTGAGATTCAATCCCGATGGTTATTCCATGAATGACAGCAAGAGCCAGTGGTTTGAAATCGTAAGAAATACGACATACGGCAGTGATTTCCCGAACGAAACGCTATGCCCAAAGATAGGAGATTCCGTTTTGCTGTATGGAATTGACCTAAGAGCTATGGCAGCAACAGGCGTTGTCGAGGCGGCAGAAAAGAAACTGAAAGCCAAAGCGGAGGAATACCTAAAGAAAGCAAGAATTGATGACAGGACTTACACCATAAATCTTGCTTCAAATTTCGCTTTTGAGAATATGGCCAACTTAATGAAGAAAGGGAAAAGGGTCAGTATAAAAGACCCCTCCATTACAGGCTCTGAAATGACAAATTGCACGCTGATTGATGCAGATGGAAATACATTAACAGACAAAGAAGGAAAGATGCTTGTCTCGTTGGATTTTACCGAGGTTGCAAAAAGTGCAAGAGAGAGCAGAATTATAGGTTTTGAGCTAAAAAGTGATATTCCATACGACACGCCGCAGATAATGTGCGGAGTAAGCGGAATTTATTCGCGATTGGCAGACATAGAACATAAACTAAGAAAGGAGAATAAAAATGGCAGAAGCTAAAATAAACTATACCGCAGAAGACATAAACAAGCTCTTAGCGGACATCCCAAACAAAGCAACGCAATCAGCACTCACGGAGGCTCAAAAACTCCTGCACGAGCAAATTAGAGGCATTAGCGCTGATTCTGATGCCTACTATGACCCATTTATCAAAATTGCAGATTACAATAGCGAGAGCGAGGCCGTTACTGGTTTGAATGCTCTTGACTATACCAACACAAAGTACTTAGGGCATTTCAAATTGACCGTCAACGGACGATTGATAACAGGAACAAACTACCCTATGTGGATGGCGAAAGGCGTTGTCTTACAGGTTATCCGAGGAGGAATAATAAAAGCATCAACGGAAGCAGGGTTTGCCAATTCATCAACAATTTATTCTGAGGCATACAGGTCAAGGAATGAAAATGGCGTTTGGTCTTCATGGACTTTTATGCAGATGCCGCAAAAGGCAGTTCTTAATCTTGGCTCTGACTACGAGACGCTTAAAACAACGCCAGAATCAAGTGAACTCAGAGATGTTGATAATTATATTAACAGATTACGTTTAATTCTCAAAACGCTTGTTGATAAGTTAGACGCAGCAGGCATAATTTCAAAGTGATATGAAAGATTTGTTGCAGCCATCTTTAGGCACAGATTTAAAAATGAACATTCATATTGATGCCTGCGGAGGGTACTCAATGGATGACTATGATTTTAAGGTCGATTTTTTCGTGTATTCCAATCGCTCCTTGACTATTAAGAAGAAAGAAATGATACGTATTGATTCAGGCAATTATGTCGCCTCATTCAATAGCTATGAACTTGGCGTTGGCCCGTTGCAATGCCGTATCACCGCGGAGATTCCAGATGAAGACTGTGATGATGGATTCAGAAAAGAGATTGTTACATTAACGACAGATGTAGTTATATGCAAATAGATTATGGCTTGTATAAATGTTAAGGTAAGACGCGCGACAGACCCACCTTTGGTTGAGGTTGTGAGGCTGGACGGCTTAAATTGCGTTTCAATCAGACCAATTTGCAAGATTCCTACAGAAAAGCCACAAAGACCGCCAAAAGGTTATCTGTACCTCAGAACGTCAGAAAAGAAAATCATTAGAACAAACGACAAAAAACCAATACTTATAAAAGCTATGGCAGGAAATGATTCACAATATTACGATTTACCTTGGACGGGCGAGCAAGTAAAAGAAATGCTGTCTGGATTAATCGTTGACGAAAATAAGGAGCAAGACAGCAAAGAGTAATGAGCCAGGAGGAGAATATCACCAAGTTATTATTGAAGGCAGACGATAAGCTAAGAAGGCAATATGAAACGCTGGTTCGTGAACTTATCGCCGCAACTGGGGAAGCGCCAAAAAATGTTTCCCCTGATGAGTTATTCTCTATTGCGAAGCATTGCCCAAGAGCAGCAAAAGAAAAAATTGACAGGTTGCTAAATGAGTATTGCGCTCAAATGACCGCCACAATTCAAGCAGGAATTACGCAGGCTATATTGTTATCATCAAACACTTCACAGATGGCGTTTAATGGAATGACGCGTTTTGATGAGGACGATGTGAAATCTTGGCGTAAAACGACAGCCGAAGCCTTCCGTGAGCAGCGGTTACATAATATGGGTGGGCTTGACCTATCCACCAAAGTTTGGAATTACACTCAGCAAACCAAGGCAGAATTTGAGTTGGCGATGTCGCAGTCTATCGAGGATGCTCTAAAGAATGGAAATTCTGCTGAGCAGTTAGGCCGTGCTGTACGTGACAAGCTAAATAACCCAAACATGATGTATCGCCGTTATCATCTTAAAAAGCTAATGAGCGATGGCACGAAGAAAGATGTCGTTGAATGGCGCAGGAGGGTAATAGGTCAAGATGGAAAGGTGAGGTTTGTCAAGGAAGATTTGGAGAAGGTTGGTCGCGGCGTATATCGCTCAGCACGCCAAAACGGTTTGCGCCTTGCAATGACAGAGATAAATATGGCTTACAATTACGCGAATTGTAAGCGATGGAGCGAAGAACCATTTGTTCTTGGCATCCGTATTCGTTTATCGAAGAACCATCCGTTGACAGATATATGTGACGAGCTTCAAGGCGATTACCCTTCTGATTTCGTTTTCACTGGTTGGCATCCGCGCTGCCGTTGTTCCATGTCCTCTATATTGATGGATAGGAATAGTGAGGAGTGGAAAAAGCTACGCGCGATGTCGGAAGATGAGTACAACAGGTATATTTCCCCAAACCGCGTGAAAGATTATCCGAAAGTATTCAAGGACTGGTGTAAGTCTAACAAAGAAAAACTTTTTGATGCAGCCAAACGTAATAAGCTGCCTTATTTTGTTCGTGAAAACAGGGCGCAAGTTGAAAAGTTTTCAGGCATGCGGCTTGGTGAAAATTTTGCTCAACAGATAGATTATAGCCTTTCAAGCAATCTCGTTAAGATTGATGCCAGCGTGCTGCCAAAAGAAATGATGACAAACGAGCAAGTTAAAAAGGTCTTGTATTCGTTCATCGACAATAATAGTACTTTCTTTCCAAAGCCGATTAAGGACATTGTCTTTAGCTGCGATAAGGTGGCTGGAACTGAGAGATTGCGCAATGGCTTTAAGTTCTATTTCTCAAACAAGGAAATAAACGGTTTTAATATGATGAAGGAGTTGAAGGGAGCATTTCACTCTATTGCGAATAACAAAGAAATGACTTTAATGCAAGAAACCGCAATGGAGACCGTTTGGCATGAATTTTTGCATTGTCATTCAAAGGCTTGGGAAAATGGTAGGGTTAGTAGTGCTGTTCCGTTGATGGAGACATTAAATGAGTTTTACGCACGACAGACCTACCCTCAGTTCGTTGCAAAATTCGGAGGAAGGGCTACGCATCATAAGGAGATAAGAAAAAATGGAATTGGCTATTACAGCAATTCCGTCAATTTCCAAACTTTGCTCAAACATTTTGGCATTGGCCAAGGCGTTGCATCAAAAAAGATAGGCAAGATGTTAGATGATACTTACTATGATGATTTCTTCAATGTTTTACATGAGCGAGTGTTTAGGAATAAGCTTACTAAAGAAGATTTTGCTTTATTATGTTCATATATAAGCGTGCCGCATAAAGATTTTGTAGATATAACAAAGTTATTCTAAATTCGAAAATCGATACATAAAATCTCTCTTCATATTAGGAGATAACTTGTTAACATATTTCATCATCATATCTTTATCATTACGAATTAAATACAATTCTGCTATTAATAGATTTGAACCATCTACACT
>ERZ1034949.1197-NODE-1197-length-12811-cov-14.209313_pt1 | contig 12811 bp, 15 predicted proteins | sample MGYA00520590_ERZ1034949 | MGnify/ENA primary metagenome ERZ1034949 (study PRJEB33766, sample SAMN09781752) | gut metagenome | biome: gut microbiome | host: Homo sapiens | place: Madagascar | study: EMG produced TPA metagenomics assembly of the PRJNA485056 data... | reverse complement strand
CAGGGAAATCTTTGTCAATCAGAGGGGTTTTTCTTTACAAAAAGTTTATACTTTGTTAAAAACTTTACAGTTATTTGATTTATTCACAGGAAAAGGCTTAAATGTGGATAAGATTCATAAGTTTTTGATATAAGGCAAAAGATGAAGATTATAGCAATTACAGGCTCTATAGGCTGCGGCAAAACTTTTTTAGCAAAAATCATAAGAAAACTTGGCTATGTGGTTTATGATGCCGATAAATGGGTTAAATATTTATACTATCGTCAGGCGTTTTTAAATGTTATTAAACAAAATTTTCCTAAAGTTTTTGATGATGACGGTAGTTTTAATAAACGAAAATTAAGAAATTTAGTGTTTAATGATAATACTGAATTGAAACGGCTGGAAAAAATAATTCATCCGTTTTTAAGAAGAAAATTATTAAATGTTATTCATAAGAATGCCAAGACTGAAAGAGTTTTCTTTTTTGACGCAGCTCTGCTCTTTGAAATGAAGTGGAATATATATTGTCAGGCCGTTATATTGGCTGATGTAGATAAAAATATTCAAAAACAACGTGTTATGAAAAGAGATAACATAAGCGCTGAAGACTTTGAAAAAATTGTTTCGCTGCAGATGGATAACGAACATAAAAAAATGTTTACTGATGTAATTATAAATACTAACAAGCCTGAAAATTTATTAAAATCTGAGCTTATTAAAGTTATAAAAGAGTTAACAAATGCGTGAGATATGTTTTGATACTGAAACAACAGGTTTAGACCCGGACACCGGAGATAGATTAGTTGAAATCGGAGCGGTTGAGTTGATTAACCATTTACCGACAGGTAAAATTTATCATGAATATATAAATCCTGAACGTGATGTTCCGGAAGAAGTTGTAAAAGTGCATGGTTTGGATAATGAATTTTTAAAAGACAAGCCAGTTTTCAGAGATGTTGCTCAATCATGGATAGAGTTTATAGGCGATGACGGAATTTTGGTGGCTCATAATGCCGCATTTGACTTGAAGTTTATAAATTTTGAATTAAAAAAGTGCGGATTTCAAACGTATGAATGGGATAGAGTTGTAGATACATTGGCTATTGCCAGAAATGAATTTCCTGGAGCGCGTAACAATTTGGACGCTTTGTGTCGCCGTTTTAATATTGATAACTCCGCCCGTACGTATCACGGAGCTTTGTTGGATGCTCAACTGTTGGCCGAAGTTTATCTTCAGCTTTTAGGCGGGGATGAACCTAGTATTAACTTTGTTAAATCATCGGCTGAAACATCGCAGAAACATGGTGAAAATATTCATTTTTATGCTGAAAATGTCCAAAAACGCAGTTTTTCTTTATCTGCCGAAGAACAGCAGGCTCATCTGGATTTTTTAAGTAAAAGCATAAAAAATGCGCTATGGTTGCAAAATACTGAAAGTGAAGCCAAAAAAGATGCTTAAACAGCTGCTGTATATTTACAATACCTATATAAATAAAAAAATGTTGATATTGCTGGCGTTGGGATTTACCAGTGGTTTCCCTTTTTTGTTGGTTTTCGGGACGCTGAGCTTTTGGCTTAAGGACTTGGATATATCCTATACTTTAATCGGTGCTTTTTCTTTGGTTAAAATACCATATTCATTAAAATGGGTATGGTCTCCGCTGATAGATAATGTTAAATTACCTTTTTTATATAAAATGGGGCGCCGCCGTTCATGGGCGGTTTTTATTCAAATTTTGTTGTTTTGTTCTTTTGCGGCTATGGCTTTCACAAATCCTGAAAAACATACGCTGCACATGGCTCTTTTTGCTTTTATAGCTAGTTTTTTATCAGCTTCGCAAGATATAGTGTTAGACGCATACAGAGTTGAAAGTTTTGAAAATGAGCCGGAAAAGCAGGCGTCAGGAGTTGCTATATATGTTCTTGGATATCGTTTAGGATTGATTTTTTCCGGTGCCGGAGCAATTTATATGGCTTCTTTTTTAAGTTGGCCGGAGGTATATTTAATTATGGCCGGTGGTTTGCTTGTTGGATTTATAGCAGTTCTTTTGGCAAAAGAGCCTCAGGTATATCAATATAAAAAATATAAATTAAAATTGAAAGATAGTATTGCGTTTATTAAAAATTCGCTGGTTAATCCTTTTAAGGATTTCACACAAAAAGAACATTGGTACTGGATATTATTATTTATATTTACATATCGTTTAAGCAATGCTTATTTTGGTCCGATGAGCTTTCCTTTTTATGTTGATTTAGGTTTTTCAAAAGCGGAAATTGCTTCGGTTATCAAGATATATGGTATGGTTGCAGCTATTTTTGGTGGTTTGGCCGGTGGTTTGATTGTTATGAAAATCGGTCTTAAAAACAGTTTGCTTTTGTTTGGCGCGGCACAATGTTTCACAACATTTTTATTTTCGGTTCAGGCATATTACGGTCATAATATGCCGATGTTTATAACAATTATTACTTTGGAAAATTTTTCATCTGGTTTAGCTACAACAGCTTTAGTTGCTTATATTTCTTCATTATGTAACAAATTGTATACGGCAACTCAATATGCATTGCTGTCGTCTGTAATGAGTTTGTCACGCGACATATTTTCTTCTACCAGCGGATTGGTTGCGCAATATGTTTCATGGAATGTATTTTTTATAATATGCGGATTTTTAAGTTTACCAAGTCTGATAATTGTGTGGTTTTGCATAAAAAAAGATAAATAGTAATTGTAAAAATTGAAAAAAGGCATTATAATAATAATGTTTTTTTTATTGAAAGATTTAAATAATGGCCGATGAAAATAAAAATAAATCTTTAGGCGATAAAAGTGCCGAGCAATATTACGAAAAGCATCGCAAAGATGATATGGCTCAGATTTTAGGGCGTAGCGAGTCATGGAAGGCCATAGCTAAACAAATCGATAAATTTTCTGAAAAATCGAATAATGGGCATATTGTAAATGATATTGTTTTTTCCGGCAAAATGTTGCAAGGCGGCAGTTTTGATGGTGAAAATTTTGAAAATGCCGATTTTAGCGGCAGTAATATGCAGGAAAGCAGCTTTAAAAATGCCAATATGCAAAATGCTGATTTTACAGGAGCTGATTTAAGCGGAGCGGATTTCAGCGGAGCTAATTTGGATGGAGCTGTTTTTGTCGGCGCGCAGCTTATAGGTACAAATTTTACCGGCGCGCACATGCACGGCGTAAAATTTCAAAATGCCAATTTACAGGACGCTATTCTTCTGGATGCCGATTTGGATAATCTTTCAATTGAAGAATTGCAGGAACTTGTTGAATACTTAGCTAAATATTATCCTCATAAATTAAATTTAACCCGTTTAAATCTTACATTGCTGGATTTAAAACGTATAGACCTGACTCAGGTTAGTCTGCGCGGTGTGGATTTTACGGGATGCGATTTTACCGGTGTTAATATTTATGAACTTGATTTGAGCGAATGCGTTATTTCTCCGGCGCAGATTGAACAGGCAATAGGACATGTACCGACAGCTTTGGAATTGAAAAAAATTTTAGCGCCTAAAAATAAGAAAAAACCGCAAAAAATGAAGGGAATTGATTTTGAAGACTTTTTTACCGGCGGCAATAAAAGCTTTGATTTAGACACAACTAGTATGGAAATAGATATCAATGCCATAGGTAAAAAGGGAAAAGAAATATTCAAGTCTTTCAAAAAACGAGATTCCGATGATAAAATCATGGAAAAATTCGGCAAGGAGAAAGAAAATAAAAATCCTGAAAAAAAAGAAAGCAACATAGAAGAACTTCGTAAAACCATAGAACAGCATAAACGTGAGGTTTTAGAGCGCCGTCAAGAAGTGCAGGAAATTGAAAATAAAGAAAAAATGCGTGAGCAAATAAGAGAAAAAATTAAAGAAAATAAAGCAATGCTTATGCAGGTTCATTCTTCTAGGGAAAGATAATGGAAGAAACTCTTTTTTCAAACAAAATAAAACGACCTTTGGCAGATAGGCTGCGACCGACAAAATTGGAAGAAGTTGTCGGTCAAGACCAGATTGTCGGAGCTGATGCTCCATTGGGACGAATGTTGAAATCCGGCAAAATAAGCTCTTTTATTTTATGGGGACCTCCGGGTTGCGGAAAAACAACAATTGCTCGTTTGATTGCGGAATACACAAATCTTTATTTTGAACAAATATCAGCTGTTTTTTCCGGCGTTGCCGATTTAAAGCGTGTTTTTCAATATGCGCAGGAACGGCGTGCTAATCAGGGTAAAGGCACATTGCTTTTTGTAGATGAAATTCATCGCTTCAATAAATCTCAGCAAGATGGCTTTTTGCCGTATGTTGAAGATGGCACTGTTATTTTGGTTGGTGCCACAACGGAAAATCCATCGTTTGAACTAAACTCAGCTCTGCTTTCGCGCTGTCAGGTTTTTGTACTTAATCGTTTAACTTCTGATGATTTTGAAATTTTATTGGAAAGAGCTGAAAAAGAAGAAGGACGAAAATTACCGGTTGATGAAGAAGCTCGTGATTTTATAAAGGAAATAGCCGACGGCGACGGCCGCTATATTTTGAATATTGCTGAAAATATTTGGTCGTATGCGCAAAATGGCGAAACTTTTAACAAAGAGCAGATTTTAAATATAATTCGTTCGCGAGCGCCTATATATGACAAAGGCAGAGACGGTCACTATAATTTAATTTCCGCCGTGCATAAATCTTTACGAGGTTCAGATGTTGACGCTGCCCTATATTGGGTGGCCAGAATGCTTGTGGCTGGAGAAGACCCGCGCTACATTTTGCGCCGGTTGTTAAGATTTTCTGTTGAAGATGTTTCTTTAGCCGACCCTAACGCCGTCAGTCAAGCGATTGCTTGTAGTGAAACTTATGAGCGCTTGGGTTCGCCAGAAGGAGAACTAGCTATTATGCAATTAACCGCCTATTTAGCAACAGCTCCTAAATCTGCAAGTGTGTATAAGGCGATGCATAAAGCATTTGACGCGGCTCGGCAAACAGGTTCATTGATGCCGCCAAAACATATTTTGAACGCTCCTACTAAATTGATGAAAGATTTAGGGTATAAAAAAGACTATATATATGACCAAGATTTGGAAGACGGCTTTTCCGGTCAAAATTATTTTCCGGACGGCATGAGCCGTTCAAAATACTATAATCCGGTAGACCGTGGTTTTGAGCGTGAAATTAAAAAACGTATAGAATATTTTGACAGGCTACGTAAAGAAAAACAAGCTAAAATGAAAGAAAAAAATGGCTGAGTATATCTATAAAATATGTGTTAGCTATAATGTTTTTCGCAAGCTGCAGGAATGCGATATTATTCCAAGTCTTGAAGAAAATCATGTAGGGCTGGAAATTCATATTTCTAAAGAAGATTATAAAAAATTATCTGATGAGGAAAAGAAAAATTTAAAGCAGTATGAAGTTGTAAATTCTCCATTGCCGAAACAGCGCAAAATTGGACCGCTGTTTGATGAAATAAAAGCTGAAAATTTGAATATTGCTGCTGAAAAAATTAAGTGTAAAATGAAATTTCCGGATTTAGTAAAACCTAAAAATATAAAACAAAAGTATTATATTCCCAGAACAATAGGCAAAGTTAACACAAAGAAAAAAGGTGGTAGATAAAATGTCAGGCGTAACAATAGTTAAAATAAAAGCAGAAGATGACGGCATAAGGCTTAACCGTTGGTTTTTGCGTGAATATCCTTCTTTGAGCTTAGGGCGTTTGCAAAAACTTTTGCGTACCAAACAAATTAAAGTAGACGGAAAAAGAGCAGAAACATCTACTAGATTAACCACAGGTCAAGAATTGCGCTTACCTCCTCTGGATAAGGAAAAAGCCGTGAAAACCGCTGAAAATATCAGCAAAAATGATGCTGATTATATAATGTCTTTAGTAATTTATAAAGATAAAGATATTATAGCTCTTAATAAACCGTCCGGATTGGCTGTGCAAGGGGGAACTAATACCTCTCGTCATATTGACGGATTTTTAGAGGCTTTAAAATTTGAAAACAATGAAAAACCGAAATTAGTTCATCGTATAGATAAAGAAACCAGCGGTATTTTATTGTTGGCGCGCAATAGAAAATCAGCAGAAATATTAACTAAAGCTTTTAGAGAACACAGTTTGCATAAAACTTATTTGGCTTTGGTGCGCGGCTGTCCGCAAAGACTTAGCGGAGAAATAAATTTACCATTGGAAAAAGTCGGCGAAAAAATGGAAGTTGTAAAAGGAGGTAAAAAAGCCGTTACAACTTATGAGGTTTTAGATAGTGCTGCTAAAAAATATGCTTTATTGGCGGCGTCTCCGCTGACAGGCAGAACACATCAGATTAGAGCGCATTTAGAAGCGTTAGGCTGTCCTATTTTAGGCGATAATAAATATTATGGAGTGGAACGTGTACGTTTAAAAGAGGTTGCGGATAAACTATATTTACATGCGTATAAAATAGATTTATCTGAGATATATGGTAAAAATATGGTAATTTATGCCGAATTGCCGCAATATTATAAAGAAGCATGTGCGTTTTTTGGATTGGAGTATAAAAAATGAAAAAATTTTTAATAATTTTATTTGTAATCATTTTAGTCCCTGTGCTTGGTTTGATTACATTTTTGAAATTTGCAGATTTTAATAATTATAAACCGCAAATTGAAGCAATGGCGCTGAAATATGCGAATATGATTGTTAAAATCAATGGCGACTTAAAAATAGGTGTTTCTCTTAAACCTAGTATAGAATTAAATGATGTATCGGTTGCTAAAGCAGAAAATAATCAGCCTGTGGCGCAAATCGGTCAGGCTCAGGTGCAGTTTTCTTTGTTGCCGCTTTTGAAAAAAGAAATTGTGGTAGATACGGTTAAAACTTCTGATACAAATGTTTTTTACAGCGACAAGGATAGCGTAGAAATAAAAGATTTGGCTGTGGGAATGGATAGCTTTGATTCTCCTATCAATCTAAGCTTTGATACTGTTGTTTCCGGTGTGCAAATTACCGGCGATGGTACAACGTCTTCATTTAAGTCTATTCAAGATTCAGAATATAATGATGTTTCCGCAAAATTACAGATAAATGTTTTGGGATATACATTAAATTATGATGGCGGAGTTAAAGGTCTGACAAAGGGACTAACTTCTGAGGGTTTATATGAAATTAAATATAAATCAAATAAAATAAATGGAAATATTTTAGCTGATTTAACCGGAAAAACACCGTATTTAAAGCTTAATGCTGCCAGCGATAATTTGAATGTGTATGAATTTACAGAAACTAAAAAAGCTGATATTAACTGGCTTATATCAGAAGCTCAGGCTAATGATTTAATTAAAAATACCCCTATTCCGTATGATGTTTTAAAGTCTGTAAACGCTGATGTTAGTATTGACCTTAAAACAGTTAACATCACACCAGATATGACTTTGACAAATATTTTAACCGATTTAGCTTTGAAAAACGGTGTATTTAAAGCTGATATAAAGAATATAAACGGCGGAGACGGTGTGATTAAAGGCGTTGCAACTCTTGACGCTAATACAAAAAATATGAATGTTAATTTGACAGGTAATGGCATAGTTTTACAAAAACTAAACAAAGATTTTGCCGATTCAGGTAATGATGTTTTATATGTAAAAAGCGGCGGAAAAAGTGATTTTAGCATAAAATTAAATACTTTCGGAATTGATACAGACCAATATTTAGCAAATATGAATGGTCAGGTTGTAGCAATTATTGACAGCTCTGTTATGAATGTTAAAAGTTTGGAACGTTTGCAAGGCAATATTATTGTTCAGATTCTTAATAATTTGCAATTAAATATTATGAATAAAGATATGAAACTTAATTGCGCAGTTGTCCGCAGCGATATTAAAAAAGGTGTTGCAGAATTTCCTAAAGGAATAGCGTTTGATGCAAATGATTTTTATGTTGTGGCTGACGGCAGCGTAAATCTGTATAATGAAAAAATAGATTTGGATTTACAACCTTTTTCAGGAAGAATCACAGATACAAATGTTTCATCTGTTTTAGGTTCATTACTAAGTGTTTCCGGAACAATGTCTAACCCGCGTGTCGGCTTAAACAAAACACAAACAGCTAAAGCTGTTGTCGGTATTATTGCTACAGGTGGTCTATATAACGCCGGAGACATGGTTTTGAGTGCCGATTCTTCTCCATGCTACACAGCATTGCAGGGAACGGAATATGCAAACTATTTCAAAGCTTCGGAAGCAGGCGTAAAAAATGATGCTTCAAAAACATATACCGACACTCAAAATGCTGTGAAAAAATCTTTAACAGACACTAAAGCAGCGGTAAAAGATTTAGGCAGCCAAGCCGGAAATTTATTGAAAGGTTTTGTTAAATGATAGACTTTAAGCAAGCGGAAAAAGAAATAAAAGAACATCGTTCCGAAGTTATAGAAAAACTTGTCGAGTTTTCTTTTACGGATGTTATTTTGTTTTGGAGCGCCAACGATGATGTTAAAAAATTACAAACTGAAAAGTGGCTTCCGGTACTAAAATGGCTGAATAATCGTTTTAGAATTACTCTTAAAGAAACAGATGGACTGACACCAATTCCGCAAAACGAAAATAACCGCGCCGGTTTTACGGAGATTTTAGAAAAAATGAGCTTAAAAATGCTTACGGCTTATTATTTGGCTGCTGTGCGTCTGAAATCTCCTTTGCTGGCTCTTGCCTTTACCGAAAAGAAAATAACCGCTTCTGAGGCTTTTGAGCTGGCTTATTTAGAAGAATTATATCAAAGCAAGTCGTGGGGTGTTGATGAAGAAGCTGAAAAAGGACGGCAATGTGTGAAAAAAGAGCTTTTGGAAACAGAAGAATTTCTGCACGGTAAAAAATAATGTTAAAATGCTTTTTAGTAAGCGGCAGGGTTCAGGGCGTCGGTTTTCGCTTTTGGACCCTGCGCCGCGTTTCTGAAATTGGCGGAATTTCTGGTTATGTCTGTAATCTACCTAGCGGAGATGTGCTGGTTTTGGCTGAAAGTGCAGAAGATAAACTGCGCCAGCTTGAAATATCTTTATATAAAGGTCCTATGTTTGCCAGAGTTGATAGCGTAAAAAATTCACCGGAGTTTATTTCGTATTTTCCAGCGCCTGAGAACGGTGTATTTAAACGTTTATAGAACTGTAAGTCAGGTTTTTTATCACAAATTAGAGAATATATTTTTGCCGAATATAAAAAGGAGGCCAAAATGAAAAAAGTAGATAAAACCACCGAAAATGTAAAACTTTGCCGCTGTATGACTTGTCCGTCATATACGGAACATTGCAAGCTTAAAAACTCGCCGGAGAATTTTTTGAAATCTTTGGAAAATTTACAAAATATGCAGCATTATGAAAAATTGTATTGCGCGTTTGAAAAGAGTAATTGTATTTATCAGGATAAAGGCTGTATTTGCAGCGAATGTGATGTTTATAAAAACTATAATCTGCAAAATCATGATTATTGTCTGCACACCGGTGGTGTTTTGTAAGCGATTTTGTGGTCTGACAACAGTAATTATAAGTGTTATACAAATATAAATTTTAATGTCAGAAATCTACCGCATTGTTCTTCTTTTGGGGGGAATAATGCGGTTTTTTAGACATTTTAGACTAAAAATTTCTTTACATTTAGTATAACAACACTATAATAAATCACAAATTTTATTATTAACTAATACTTTTTATTATGAATATTTTTATTATTGATAAAAGCTATGTGATTAAAAAGATTAAATCTGTAGCTGGTGGCTGGAAACTGTATCCTCAGGATAAAAATGAAAAAGAAATTTTTATCAGCAAGCAATATTATGCCGGTAAAATGCCTTTTATGTTTCCCTGGCAGACCTTTAAGTTGGATATCGTCTATGTCTGGGGTTCTAAGAATAACGAAATCGGCTTTATAACTTCTGCGGTTCTGAATGGAAAAAAGCTTTTTGAAGTTCCAAAGAAAGAGTATCCTGCACATATCAAAAAAAAGGTAGATGCCGGCGATGAGATTAACAGTAAACAACAAGAACATATTGATACTGTCAATAAGGCTGTTATTTCTGCCTTGGATTCTTTTTTGCCTACGATTATGCTGGATTATTGGTGTACAGGCTTGAATGTGGATTTACGATGCTATCTTGGTCTTCACTTTTTTAAGGGAGAAAAGACTCCGGAATATGAGCAACGCTTAAAGCTGATGACGATTCTTTGCCGGATTGCCGAGCGTATATACAAGCGTCATGTGAATATGGATGACTGTTGGAATGTTGGCTTATCGGCCATAAAGTTTGGTCTTCCAGGACCGTATTATGGTGATGAGAACATGCCTCTTGACAAGGAAAGTCCGGCTATGCAAATGTTTTGGGAAGTAGATGATTTGCTTAACGAATATCTTCCTCCAAAAATGAATATTTTGCTGCGTCAGTATCTTAATTATGTTGTGCGTGACATATTGCGTGTTTTTGCACAAGATTATAATCTGATTTGCAAAGGCAAACTGGATCCGTTTGAACATTTCCATGAAGAATATTCTGACGAAAAAGTCTTTAGGTTGAACATAGAAAAAATGCAAATGCCTAAGTACACATCTTTTATTCTGCCTAAAGTTTTCAGCGATGTTGAAATTTATAGCTTCACCCGTGACTATAATTTGGATTAAACTAAAAAACAGCCTTAGTTTTATAACTAAGGCTGTTTTTGTCTTCTTAAATTAGGCTTTAATTTCCGGCTTATCTGTTTTTAAGTTTTTTTCGTAGGCGCGTTTATCATGCAAAAATTTGATAATCGTAAAAGGAATTGTCAATAAATAAGCTAAAGTAAACAATCCCAATGTCAGCCAGGGTTGGGTTAACAAGCAACTTACAAACAAAGCAAACAAAACCATTAAAGGCAGAAAATAATCAGCGTTAATGCGTGTTTTTTTGAGTGACAGAGTAGGAATTCTGCTAACCATTAAATAGGCTACCAAAAGCATAAGGATACTGCACAAATATTTGTTGCGCAAAATAAAATCATATTCCGGATAAGCAAATGAAATCAGCAGCGGCATAACTGCAATTGCAGCAGCCATAGGCGCTGGTACACCAACAAAGTAATGTGACCAATATTCCGGAACGGTTGCGTCTTCCAACATAGTGTTAAAACGAGCCAATCGCATAGCCATACCGGCAGCGAACATCAGCGTAAAAATCCAACCCCAATGAGGAATGGTGTTTAAGCACCATTGATACATCAATATAGCCGGAGCTACGCCGAAACTAACAAAGTCGGATAATGAATCCAATTCGGCGCCGAATTTTGATGAGGCTTTTAATTTACGGGCCACACGTCCATCCAAACCATCAAAAACGCAAGCTAAAAACAGGCAGACTATTGCAAATGTCCAATTTTGCATAATTGCAAATTTGATTGTTGTTACACCTGAGCATAAGGCCATCAATGTTACAATATTAGGAGCCATTTTACGAAAAGGAACTTCCTTAAATTTACCGATTGCTTTCTTTTTTATACCGCTGCGCATTGTTGCAGGGTGATTATTTTGATATGTTTTAGCCATTATCTTATTTCTCCTTCAATACGGGGAGCGCCTGAATTTATATCGGCGACAATTGTTTCTCCGCCAATCAAATGCTGTCCGACACAAACTTGCGGTTCAATTTTTTCCGGTAAATACAAATCAACATATCCGCCGAAACGAATAAAACCGAAACGTTGTCCGGCAATAAATTCGTCACCTCTTTTTAACTTAGCAACAATGCGTTTGCTGCAAAATAAAGCTGTTTGCTGCAATACAAATTCTAAGCCTTCACTATGTTTTAGGGCAATAAGCATTCTTTCATTTTTTATATTATTTTTGGTTGTAGAACCCGAAAATTTTTGTCCGGCGTCGTAAAAAGTTTTACTGACCGTGCATTTTATAGGTATACGGTTTATATTGACATCAAAAGGACTGACATAGATACTTAGTTTAGTATAATTTTTACGGTCAAGACCTAAGGCATCAGGCCCTTTTTCACGGTTTATGGCAACGACATAGCCATCGGCAGGCGCGATAACCGCACCTGACAAAACAGGCGTAACTCTGATAATGTCACGAAAACTATAAAAACACCAGATTGTTATTAAAAATGAAAGACAGCCGAGCGGAAACCATATAAGCGTAAATATCAAAGAAATAAACGCCAAAGCACTAACAAATTTCCACCCGTCCTCATTTATATTTGGAAAAAAATAATGATGAAGAGATGTGTCGACAAATTTCATTTTTTTCTCCCCAAAGAATACCGAAACGCTGTTTCTGCGTATTCTTAAGTTAAATAGAGGAATGTTTTTTCCTCTTTCCGCCATATAATTAAGCATATTTTGCAAAAAAAGACAAGTTTTATGTTGCAAATATAAAAAAATTTATGTATAACACAATCAATGATGCGCTTGTGGCGGAATCGGTAGACGCTGCAGACTTAAAATCTGTTGGGATTTATCCCGTGCCAGTTCAAGTCTGGCCTAGCGCACCAATTAAAAAATGCTTTCCTTCAGGAGGGCTTTTTTTGTGAAAAAACAACAACTAATACACTATTGTCCGCTAATGAAGCGGATTTTTTTTATTCAAAATAAAAGCATTATGCAAATTGAAAGTGTGTAAAAAAAACGACCGTTTAAAATGGACAGTTTTTAGGCTGTTTTTTATAGTCTAGCAAAGGTTGCCGAAATTTGCAATAACTTTTTATATTTGCGATGTTTTTTGCTGTTTTTACAACATTTTATTGCCGCTTGTTTTGCTGTGTAAAAATAACGGTCGTTTTTTTTACACACTTGAGGAGGAATAAGATGTT
>ERZ1034949.1195-NODE-1195-length-12839-cov-15.182650_pt1 | contig 12839 bp, 13 predicted proteins | sample MGYA00520590_ERZ1034949 | MGnify/ENA primary metagenome ERZ1034949 (study PRJEB33766, sample SAMN09781752) | gut metagenome | biome: gut microbiome | host: Homo sapiens | place: Madagascar | study: EMG produced TPA metagenomics assembly of the PRJNA485056 data... | reverse complement strand
ACGTTCTCCTGCTATTTTACGGTCTTCGGCGCTAAATTTACTGCCTTTAAGCTCTAACACGCCGTTTTCATAGTATTTTCCCAAAACAGAGAGTTTATATAAACCGCCCTCCCGGCGTTTACGATAACCTTTTTTAATTGCATTTTCTTTTGATATATATTCTTCATCGGACATTTTTACCTCCTATTTTTCCTGAAAATATAAGATAAATATTATAATGTCAATAAGAAAAATATCGTTTTACATTGTAAGATTTATATTATATAATGCTTTATATATAATTTTTCAAAAAAGGTAATAAAAATGGATGACACAGAAGAAATAAGAAAAAAAATTGCCCGTCTAATTAACGAACGCGGCTTGAACTTTGCAAAAGTTTCTCTCAGCATAGGAAAAAATATTGCGTACATTCAACAATTTATTAAAAACGGCTCTCCTAGACGACTTGGCGAAGTTGAACGACAAAAATTGGCTCGCCTTTTAAAAGTCGATGAACAAGAACTGACAGATTTGCCGCTTAAAGTGTCTTCCGGATATGCACCGGCTGTTAATCAGGATGTTTTGTGCCTGGTTATAGAAAATATTGAATCATGGTTGGAAAAACGCGAATCAAAAATGTCTCCTCATGATAAAGCTGAACTTATTCGCCTGCTCTATTCAAAAATCTGCAATGAATCTTTAGAAAACGCCAATGCCAAAATCAAAGACTATATGGATATTTATGACGAATTCCGTAAAGTAAATTAAAATAATATGTTTTAGGACTATATAATAATGGATATTGATGAACAAATTCGGGATATTTTAATGAAAAGTACACCGATAAATGATAATTCGGCTCAAAAAAAATCTCCGCTTCCTGCCGCTATTTCACAAAATTTTGGTATTAGCGTCATCGGCAATCAAAATATTGTAATCGGCACAGGAGTCGTACAACTACTTTTGCTGCTAAGCATTTTACTCTGCTGTGTTTGTTTGCGCTAGTCACATAAAAGAATACGGGTCAATATCCACTTCCACCTTTACCCCTGAAGGCACTTTAACCATCTGCAACCATTTGGCCAGAACTTGTTGGATATTGATATTCTTATCTGTCTTCAGCATCAATCTGTAACGATAGCGGTCGCGCAATAAAAACAGCGGCGCCGGCGCCGGTCCCAACACCGAAACATATTCTGTATGCGGCGCAGTTTTACCAAATTCGGCGGCCACCTCACCGGTTAAATGCTTATCGACTCCGGAAATTATCAATGCCGCCAATTTACCGTAAGGGGGATAGCAAAGCATTTGCCGCGACTGCTTTTCAAAACTCATAAAACTTTCGCGGTCGTTATTCAGTAGAGCTTTCAGCACATTGTTTTCAGGATACAAAGTCTGCAAATAGACCGTGCCTTTCTTTTCTCCCCTACCGGCTCGACCTGAAACCTGCGATAATAACTGATATGTTTGTTCGGAAGCTCGTAAATCACTGCCCATAAGCCCCAAGTCGGCATCAACAATACCAACCAAAGTCAAATCAGGAAAGTGATGACCTTTAGCAATAATTTGCGTTCCCACCAAAATATCTATCTCCCGCCGCTCCATACGGGCAATAATTTGCGACACCGCGGTAAACGAACCGGCATTGTCGCTGGAAAGTATCTCTGTTTTGGCATACGGAAAACGATGCTTTACTTCTTCGGCCACACGTTCCACCCCCGGACCGCAGGCTGTTAACCCATCCTTAGAGCCGCAATGCGGACAAACCTCAGGAATTTCCTCAACATATCCGCAATGATGACACATCAGTTTATGAGCTTTTTTATGTTCGGTCAGCCAAGCGCTGCAACTCGGACATTGCATCCGATGTCCGCAATCGCGGCAAATCATCAGCGGAGCATAACCGCGCCGGTTCAAAAATAAAACCGACTGCTCACGGCGTTCCAAATTTTGCGACAAAGCCTGCACCAAACTCGGCGCCAGCCAAGAAACACCCCACTCGCCTTTTTGCGGTTTATCCTTTTTCAAATCGATAATTTTAATATCCGGCAGACTTGCATTGGCATAGCGGCTTTTAAGCTTTACACAATCATACTTTCCGTCTTCAACATTTACCATTGTTTCCAAATCAGGCGTAGCGGTAGAAAGAATCAGCGGTAAATGCTCTATTTTTGCCCGCACAATCGCCATGTCTCTCCCCTGATAATTGACCATATCTTCCTGCTTAAACGAATGGTCATGACTTTCATCAATAACAATCAGTCCCAAATTTGTATAAGGTAAAAACAGCGCCGAACGCGCTCCGACAATAACTTTAACACGCCCCTCGATAATAGCTTTCCAAGTATCGGCGCGTTCTTTTAAGCTCAAGCCGGAATGCCAATTTGCCGGACGCACGCCGAATCGCTTTTGAAAACGCTCCAGCCATTGCGTTGTCAGTGAAATTTCCGGCACAAGAATAAGCACCTGCTTGCCTCTTTCCAGGGTTTTGGCAACAGCTTCAAAATACACTTCGGTTTTACCGGAGCCGGTAATACCGTCCAGCAACGTAACGGAAAATCCGCTGTCTATTTTTTGACACAGCAATTCCGCCGCGTGCTGCTGTTCCGCAGTTAAATCAACTTTCACATAATCTCCGACCGGCTCCAGAAATTCGCGTTTATTTTCCACATAAACAGGTTCCAGCACTCCGCTGTCTATCAGCGTTTTTATCACGCTTTGCCCTACGCCGGCGCCTTTTGCTATTTCTTGTCTGGTATAAGGAGCATGCTTCAGCAAATCCATAACATGCCAACGAGCATCCGAATTTTTAAGTTTAGCCTCAGCCAAAGTTTTTCCCGAAAGTTTATACATTACCGTCAATGCCGATGGTTCAAACGCGGCTTTGACGCTTATCGCCATTTTAAAAACCAACCCAAGCGGAGCCATATTGTAACGCGCCACCCAAGCGATAAATTTCAGCAATTTTTCCGAAAGCGGAGGAAAATCATAAACTTTGCTTATGCTTTTTATCTTTTCGGCCGGCACATCATTTTGCGGTGAAAGCTCATAAACAACTCCGATTTGCTTGTCGCGTCCAAACGGAACCTCTACCAACTGCCCAAGTTTCAGCTCATCTTCCGTCTTATAGGTAAACGGCTGATTAAACGGCAGCGGCAGTAAAATTCCGAGCAGCAAAGCCTAAGCTCCTTTTTTTTGGTGAAAATATTCCGGAGAATAGCCATTCGGATGACGTTTTTTCAGTTTTTCCATATTACGATTTATGATTTCTTCAAACGGTACATCAAGCGCCAAACAAGCTTGGAACATATACCAGCAAACATCTCCGAGTTCTTTAATAAACATATCTCGCGTTTCATTGGTATAATTAAGTCCCATAAACTTGATTTTTTTCCATACATCATCAACTTCGCCGACTTCACCGCACAAACCTGAAACGGCATGGTCCAAACGAGCATAATTACCTTTTAGCTGTTTAGAAAGTTTAGTAAAATTTTGAGCAAAAAGCTCATCGTTTTTTGCTGTTTCAGAAGTAACGCCATCCACAAAACTCTGATATGCGGCAAGATATTCTTTTTCTTCCATTTTACACATCCTTTTTCAGTAATTCTTTTAAGTCATACAATTTTTGCAAAGCCTCGCGAGCAGTCATATCATCCGGATTAAGTTTTTCCAGCTCATCAATAACCGGAGATTTTTTTATTTCTTTCGGCACATATGAAAACAACGGCAGTTCATTGTCAAAACTGTTAAGCCCCTTATGCTGATTTTCATTTTCCAACTTTGTCAAAACCTGTTCGGCACGCTCCAAAACAGCTGTTGGCAAACCGGCTAATTTTGCAACATGAATACCATACGAGCGGTCGGCTGCGCCATCTATAACCTCATGTAAAAAAATGACTTCACCCTTAAACTCTTTGATTTTCATGCAATGCAAGCTCATGGCTTTCAATCTTTCCACCAAATCGGTAAGTTCATGATAGTGAGTGGCAAACAAAGCGCGGCATTTATTTACTTCATGCAAATATTCTACCACCGCCCAAGCAATTGAGAGTCCGTCAAAAGTAGCTGTACCGCGTCCGATTTCATCCAAAATAACAAAAGAGCGTTTGTCTGCTCGATTCAGAATAGACGCAGTTTCAACCATTTCCACCATAAAAGTAGAACGACCGCGCGCCAAATCGTCTGAAGCGCCGACCCGTGAAAAAACTTTGTCCACATAGCCTATATGCGCCGATTTTGCCGGAACATACGCCCCCATTTGCGCCATAATGGCTATAATAGCATTTTGCCGTAAAAATGTGGATTTACCAGCCATATTCGGACCGGTAAGAAGCCAAATACGATTATTGTCCACATCCAAACCACAATTATTGCCGACAAAACTTCCTTCATGATTGCGGCGTATCGCATCTTCAACAACCGGATGCCGACCTTCTTCAATCTCAAACGCATAACTGTCGTCAATTTCCGGACGGCAATAATTGTATTCAAGCGCCAAATCAGCCAGCGCCGCTCCGACATCCAGCTCGGCCAAAGCAGTTGCCGTACGGGTTATATCATCAGCAGCAAGCAAAATATTATGCACTAAATCATCAAAAACGGCCAATTCCAAAGCAAGAGCCTTTTCCGAAGCTCCGCGGATTTGGTTTTCCAGCTCTGTCAGTTCCACCGTCGTGAAACGAGAAGCATTCAGAACCGATTGTCTGTGAATAAATTCAGGATTTCCAAGCACCTTAGCTGAATCTTTATTGGAAATTTCTATAAAATAACCGATTACATTGTTATATTTTATTTTAAGGTGTTCTATTCCGGTTTGTTTCACATATTTGCTTTGCAAATTCAAAATATAGTTATGCCCTTTATTTTTCAAATCACGCACGGCATCAAGCTCCGGACTGTAGCCGGCTTTGATAAAATCGCCGTCACGCGCCAAAAGCGGCAGGTCGTTTGTTCTATCTTCCACCCACAAAGCATTTGCCAGCATATTAACCAGCATGCTATGATTTCCGAATTTTTGCAATACTTCGGCAACCGCTGCCGGCAACTCATCCAAAACATCAATGGCTTTAAATGATTCCACTAAAGTTTTCAGCTTTGGCAGACTGCCCAAAGTCATGCCTATGGCCAGCAAATCGCGAGGCCCGCCGCGTCCGACGCCAAGTCTGGAAACGGCACGTTCAACATCAGGACAGCTTTTCAGTATAGCACGCAATTTTTCTCGCACATCTTGATGTTTTAAGAAAAACTCGACTACATCCAAACGTTTATTTATTTTATCAACATTCAACAGCGGATTAGCCAAGCGATTGGCTAACAATCTGGCACCGGCTCCGCTTACGGTTCTATCCATTACAGAAATCAGCGTAGCTCCGCGCGGGCCTTCCAATAAGTCCAAATTATGACGGGTTGCGGCGTCTATTTCCATATATTGACTGCTCAATATTTTTACCGGACGGGCAATGCGCGGCATTTTGCCTTTTTGAGTATTTTCAACATAATCAAGCAAAATTCCGGCCGCAGAAATTTCAATTTTACTAAAATTTCCAAACGAGTCCAGCGTGTTAACCTGATAAAATTCTAAAATCCTTTTCTGAGCATTACCGCTATTAAAACGAGCCTGCGGCAATACAGAAAGTTTTTCTTTATATTCGTTCAACAGATGAAACAATTCAGGATTCTGCAGCAATGCATCCGACACCAAAATTTCGCTCGGCGACAATCTGTCAATTTCAGTATGCAGCTGAGCCGCCTCATTTTGAGGGCAAACTTCAAGTAAACGGGTATAAAACACGCCGGTGGAAAGGTCTATCCACGCCAAACCAAACTCGTTTCCATTTTTTGCCACGCACAACAGATAGTTATTTTTCCGAGAATCCAAAATAGTGTCTTCGGTAATGGTTCCGGGAGTCACCAAACGCACAACGTCTCGGCGCACAATAGCCTTATAGCCGCGTTTTTTAGCCTCTGCCGGATTTTCCATCTGTTCGCAAATAGCCACCTTGAAACCCTGTTTCATCAGTTTTGCCATATAGCTTTCATAGGCATGAAAAGGCACGCCGCACATCGGCACATCTTTACCATCGGCCTTTCCGCGTTTAGTCAACGCAATATCCAAAGCTTTTGAAGCCGTTATGGCATCTTCAAAAAACAATTCATAAAAATCGCCCATGCGATAAAACAGCAAATAGTCCTGATGAGCCTTTTTCAGCTCCATATATTGTTCCATTGCCGGCGTTAAATTACTTTTTTCCGTCATCTTGATATTAAACCTATTTAAACTTATTGTATACTACAATAAATATGTTTGAAGTCTAGCACTTTATTAAATTTATCATACGGGATAACGCCAATGCTGAAAAATATGAAACGCCTTCTGGGATTGGAAAAAGATTCTTCTTTTTCTACGCGTGTGCTGATTTTGTCGCTGCCTTCGGCCGTATTGTTTACCTTATTGGCTTTTTTTGAACTGGTAACACCTTTAACGGCGCTGATTTGTTATGTTGTAATTATCATATTCAACATGTTTTCTCTTTTTCCGCTGAGCTATGAGATGCAGTCTCTTAAACAATATATTTATTCTCTAGCCAACGAACATGAAGACGGTTTAAAGCCGAACCTTTCAGAAAAAGACGCGCAAAAAATTGCCGATGCCGTTAATTCCATTCATCGTTTTTGGACCTCAAAAGCCGAATCTCTTGAAGCGCAAACAATGTCTGACGCGGCGGTCTTAGACACTCTTCCAGACCCGATTTTGATGCTGGACAGCGAAGGAGTTATCACCGGAGGCAATCTTTCGGCACGCAATTTGCTGGGCGAAGATATAACCGGACGCAATATTGATTCTGTTTTCAGCGTGAATATTTTTGTAACATCGGTAGAAAAAGTGCTGAAAAATAAAAGCGAATCTGAAAGTTTGGTATTTCATGCCGGCGGAAAAATCAATAAACGCATTTATGCTCATATAACAAAGCTTCCGTGGTATTCAAAAGGACGCGCCGTTGCCGTTGTTTCTATTTATGACATCAGCAAAGCCATGAGTTTAGAAAAAATGCAATCGGATTTTGTGGCAAACGCCAGTCATGAGCTTAGAACCCCGCTTTCGGTAATCTCCGGCTTTATTGAAACATTGCAAACTTCGGCTAAAGACGATGACGAAGCGCGCGAAGCTTTTTTAGCCATCATGAAAGAACAAACGGACTATATGTCAAATCTGATAGAAAATCTGCTTTCGCTTTCTAAACTGGAAATGGCTCAAGATAAAGAATTAAAAGACAAGGTGAATATATCCGAAGTTATAGACGACGTTACGGAAGCATTAAAAATAAAAGCATTTCAACATTCGGTTAATCTGAAAGTTTCTGAACAAGGACGCATTCCAAAAATTATTGGAGACAAGCAAGAAATTCGGCAAATTCTGCAAAATCTGACAGACAATGCCATTAAATACGCTCAGGAAAACTCCGAAATAAGCATAGATATTAAGACTGTGCCTCAAATTCCGGTCGGAAACGGACAGAATGTGGCATCAGGCAAAGCGGTAAGCATCGCCATAAATAACAAAGGTCCAAAAATAGCCAAAGAAGATTTGGCTCGTCTTACAGAAAAATTCTATCGTATGCAAATTCACAAGGATATGAAAATCCGCGGAACAGGCTTAGGTTTAGCCATTGCCAAGCAGATTATTTTGCATCATCATGGAAATTTGACAGTAAACTCAACAGCCTATAACGGAACAACTTTTACGGTTTATTTGCCGCTCAAACCATAATTTTATGATATGACTTATCTCAATAAAAAACTGTTTTCTCTATAAAAAATGAAGGCAGAAGCCAACGCACTCTGCCTAAATTTTTTTTTGATGTAAAAACAATTAGCCGTTTACAATGTCTTGTAAAGTTTTACCGGCTTTGAATTTAGCTACTGTACGAGCAGGAACTTTTACTGTTTCACGAGTACGCGGATTGATAGCTGTTGTAGCAGCTCTCTTAGAAGTAGCAAAAGTACCAAAGCCAACCAAACGAACATCGTCACCGGCTTTCAAAGCGTCAGAAACAGCTGCGATGAAAGCGTCCAAAGCTTTTGAAGAATCTGTTTTGCTTAAACCAGAAGCAGCAGACATACTGTCAATCAATTCACTTTTATTCATTTTTATATTCCTCTTTAAGTTATAATTTAAAGTTGAGAATTTGTTCTCGCTCTTTATCTAATAGGATTAAAAATGGTTTGTCAAACAAAAAATTATGTCAAACCTCAGAAAAAAGTATATTTTGCGCCGATTTTATACAAATTGTGAGCTAAAAATATTCATATTTGACTTTGAAAACCGATTTATATAGTATAGTTGTTGGTAATAAGGAGTGTATGCAGATGAAAATCAGAATCTTGGGGATAGCATTGGCCGGATTTTTAAGCGCTTGCGGAGAATCGGGAACAGATGAAATTTATAATGAAAACAACACTAATGTTGTTGAAGGCATAGTTTATGACATAAATGAAAAACCTATTAACGGCACTTATAAAATATATTACCCTAACGGAAACGTAAAAATGGAAGTTAAAAGCAAAAACGGCAAACCGGATGGTTTAGGACGTTTTTATGACGAAGACGGAAATATTGTATTTGAAGGAAATTTCAAAAACGGATTGATGAACGGTAAAATGCTGAATTTTTATCCAGATGGCTCCATACATAATGAAATAAACTACACAAATGGCAAACCTGATGGTCTATATAAAACTTATAATCAAGACGGAACACCTGTTGTGGAAGTCCTTTTTGAAAACGGCACGGCATCCAAAGGATACGCCATTATTCAGGAACATAAAATAGATTTAACTCCTGAAGATTTACAAGAAATCTCAGAACCGGAACAACCGCTGCAATAGCGGTTGTTTTTTTATAAGCAATTGCTATATCTAATAATATAGATGTTTGTCTGTTTGAAACACACGAAAAATACGAATCGCAATTTTAGATAAAATTATTATAAATCAAAATGTTATATAAATATGATATAATTTTACCAAAATAAAAAAATACGCTTGTTTTGCAAAAAAAATATATGGAAAAAAGGTTTTTTTATATTTTTTTGTACATTTTTTAGAAAAAAATAAAAAAATGCTTAACAAATACTTAATTTTCTGTTAATAATGTACTTAGATGTGATTAAAAATTTAATTGTTCAGATTTAGAACTGGAGGAATATAATGAAAAACTTAACAAAATTGCTGGTTGTAGCCATGGTTGCAGGCCTGACAGCGTGTGCCAGCGATGAAGAAACCGCAAATCGCAACTATCGTTATGCAGGTGAAGACGGTTGCGGCGATGCTTTAATTAAAGAAAAACCAGCTCCGGCTCCGGTTCGTCAGGTTGCCCGTCCTTGCACCACTTGCCAAGCGACAGCTCCTGCTCCCGTCCCTGCCGCCCGTCCTTGCGGCGGTTGTCAGCCGACAGAATACACGGTTAGAACTCCTGTAAAAGTTGTTTATAAAAACACAACATATCATACTGTGTATGAACCTCGTACTTATGAAACAACATCGTTTGAAACACGTCCGTTTAATCGTGCTGAAGCTTGCACATCAGGTGAATGCTATGGCGGCGGTCAAGCGGTTATGAACGCTCAGCCTGTTATGGCGGCTCAGCCGGTTGTAACACGTCAGCCTGTTTTGCAGCAGCCTGCCGGACAAGTTTCAACTCCTGTTGAAGTATATGAAAAATAATTATTGAACATTGTTTTTCTTCTATGCTCCGTATATTTTTACAATATACGGAGTTATTTTTTGTATGCTAAAAAAGTGAAGCACAATCAAACTGCTTTTACTTAAACACAAAATTATCTTTACTTTCAGGTTATCTTTAGTTAAAATATATATCGGATGGACAATAGTTTATCCAGGGCGTCAGAAACCCTTTAATAAATTGGATAGTCGCTTCTAAGCATAAGCGACTTAAAATTGTTGTTATGCCGACTTCTGTTCATAGGACGGATGTCGGCTGAATAAGGCTATATGCTGAATAGGCCGAGCCGTTCTTTCATTCAATTTATTAACGGTTTCTGAACATCCGCCCGCCTTTATAGCGGGTTTTATTTTATGTGCAATTTTTGGAGGTTTAGAAATATGAAAAATCAATGTGGTCGCAGTATGATAGAAATGCTGGGTGTTTTGGCACTTATCGGCGTTCTCTCTGTTGGAGGCATCGCCGGATATTCTAAAGCGATGGAAAAATATAAACTTAATAAAACCATTGAAGAATATAACTATGTTACACATGGTTTATTAGAGCATTTGCCTGAACTTCAAAAACTAAATTCCACTGACAGTCAATATATGATTACAGATTTTCTTTTAGCCGCAAATATAGTACCTTCAACCTGGAAACGACACAATGGAACAGATTTATCAGATTCTTATGGCGGTGCAATAGCTATTTTTATAAGAAACAATCATCTGAGTTTAGAAATTTATCATCATTATCCTTATGATGACGCAGGTTCTTTATCTTCAATTGAATTTTGTAAAACTTTGTTCAAGGATGTAGCGCAACCACTATCATCAGCCATGTACGGCGTTGGTCTATATAGGTTTGATTATGATGATAATATTATATACGGAAATGCCCATTGTGATGGTAATAAAACCTGTTTGAATAATTTAACAATTTCTGAAATAAATAAAATATGCAACTCCTATAAAAAAGATGCAAATTACAGTTCGGTTATTTTATATTTTTAAATTTTGCCGTATAGACTGTTTTTATTTTACAATTATTTAGCGGTTAACTTATGGCGTGAGACTGTTATAAAATTAGAGTGTAAACAACATAATTTTAGAGGATAGAAAGATGAAAAATAAGTTATTCAAATTCTAAACATCTGATTATCATCTGAAAAATGAACAAGCCTGTGCCTTAGTTTTGGATTTTTAGCTAAAATGCCTCAAAAAAAACGCTGTAAACTTTTTAGAGTTCCGCAGCGTTTTTAATTTTACAAACTATTTGTATTTTCCAAATATCAAGCAAATACATCCTAAAATGCAGAAGCCTAACAACATTAAAGCATCCGCATCTGAAATTTTTGCCATGATATTTTCATCAAATCCGCGATAAATAAAAATAATCATGCATATAACGAAAAGCACAAACAAATCTATCGCACCAAAAATGGCAACAATATTTCTGAATTTCATAGTTATATTCTTTACAAACCAAACACTGGAAATTTTTCCCACATATCAGACAAAACAGCAATCATATTGCTAAATACTTTTCCCCAATCAATTATACAAATCAAAAGCAGAGAAAAAATTCCGCATAAAATGCTTCCATAAAATGAAGCTGTTAACTCAGTTTTACATTGAGCAAGCCTGCGTTCTTTTTGTTCAAAATATTCTTCCCTATCCATCTCGTTTGAAAACTTCAAACTGCCGCTGCCTCCCGATTTTTCGTACCTATAATCTGCTTTATCCGAAAAATAAAAAAACAATGCAATCCTGAAGGAAATCAGCATAATAATCAGCAGAATAGCACAGCTTGAGGCTTTCCCCTGAGCAAAGGGCGCAAGAATTACTGATAAAATCAATAAAATTGTTGCAAATAACTTAAAATAATAACCACGCATAATTAAATGATTTAAATTAAACATAATAATAAAATTTGGATTTATTTTGGCTCATACGCCATTTTTTGTCAACATTTAAATATAAAAAAGTCTGAAATTTTGTTAGTGAAAAAGCATTTTTTTCTCCGATATCAACTAAATTAGCATTTCCATACATTGCAAGCTTATGTTCTTGCTTTGCGGCAAATGCAAAAGCGTCTGCCAAATCCAAACCGTCAGCGTAAAACATCTGTATAAAATTATTCAAATTCTATAGCTATAGAACAACGTTCGCTAGATTTTTGGCATGATTTGCAGGTCTTATTTATTTCGGCAACTGTTAAATTATGCAGACATTTTTTGCCATCTGTGCAATTTTTATCACCCAAAAATACAATACTTCCCTGTTTAGACCTGAATATAAATGCATCATGAACCGAAGAATGCAAGGGTTGCGCTAAATCACGGAAAATGCTTTCACACATACGCAGGGAAAATGATTCATTGATTTGTGTACCAGCTTCATTAGAACGAAAGGAGCCGCCGGGATGAATTTCTATTGCCCAGAGACCGCCTCGAATATAGGTTCCAACCATGTTACCGACAGAATCAACAAAATCATAAGTCGTTACTTTTTTCCATGTTGCCGGAACCAAATTTGCCGCCTTCACAAAATCAGTAATACCTGTCATTTGTGTATTTTGTTTTGACATTTTTACAAACTCCTCAGAATGTTCCAATAGTCCTTGAATTAAAAAATTATATTCCTCCAGCGCCTTATCTATTTTATACATTTCCATCGCTTTGGAATATCCGGCGATACCGCCGACAGACAATACTCCGACTATAGCCAAAACGCCGAGCATTTCTATCATACTGCGGCCAGCAGAGCAAACGGAGGCGCTGTCTTCCCCTACTCTCCCCCTGCTCTGTTCTTTGAAAAATTTTATACTCTTAAACATCTTATTCCTCCTCAATTGTGTAAAAAAAACGACCGTTATTTTTACACAGCGAAACAGACAGCAATAAAATGTTGTAAAAACGCCAAAAAACATCGCAAATATAAAAAGTTATTGCAAATTCCGGCAACCTTTGCTAGACTATAAAAAACAGCCTAAAAACTGTCCATTTTAAACGGTCGTTTTTTTTACACACTTTCGACCATAATAACGCTTTGATTTTTCTGGTTGACTTATGAAAAAAGGCTGTTATAGAATTGGAGTGTAAACAACATAATTTTAGAGGAAAGAAAGATGA
>ERZ1034949.1187-NODE-1187-length-12935-cov-10.242236_pt1 | contig 12935 bp, 13 predicted proteins | sample MGYA00520590_ERZ1034949 | MGnify/ENA primary metagenome ERZ1034949 (study PRJEB33766, sample SAMN09781752) | gut metagenome | biome: gut microbiome | host: Homo sapiens | place: Madagascar | study: EMG produced TPA metagenomics assembly of the PRJNA485056 data... | reverse complement strand
CAGCCAATGCCCAGGGCGGTGTGCACGCCCCGGTCCACACGGTCCAGGTCCTTGGCACCCATATTCTGGCTCGTGTAGGTGGTCATGGCAGTGCCGATGCTTTCCAAGGGCACGCAGAGGAACTGCGCCGCCTTGCTGCCGGCGGTCTGTGCGGCCACGATGTCGCTGCCCAGACCGTTGACGGCACCCTGCAGCACCACGCTGCCAATGGCAGTGATGCTGCACTGGAGCCCCATGGGGATGCCCATGCCGCAGAGCTTGGCGCAGTGGGTGAGGCTGAGGGCCCCCTCCTCCCGGCTCCAGCGCAGCTCCGGGTAATGGTGGACGATATACACCAGACTGCCGATGCCAGCCACCGCCTGGCTGAACACCGTGGCAAAGGCTGCGCCAAAGGCCCCCATGCGGAACACGATGATGCACACCAGGTCCAGCCCGATGTTCAGCGCACTGGCCACCAGCAGAAAATACAGGGGCCGCTTGCTGTCACCCAGGGCACGCATCAGGGCACTGGTCACATTATAAAGAAGGGTGAAGGGGATGCCCCAGAAGATGGTGCGGATGTAAATGTCTGCAATGTCGATGATGTTGGCAGGGGTGTTGGTCCACACCAGCACGGCGCGGGTGAGCGCCACGGTGACCACCGTAAGCACCGCCGCGAACAGCAGCGACAGCCACACGGTATTGGCCGTGTAGCGGCGCATCTCTTTATAATCCTTGGCACCGAAGGTCCAGGAGATGGGGATGGAAAAGCCGCAGGCAATGCCGTTGACAAAGCCCAGCACCAGATAGTTCAGGCCGCCCACGCTGCCCACGGCCGCCAGCGCTTCCACGCCCACAAAGCGGCCCACGATGATGGTGTCGGCCAGGTTGTAGAACTGCTGGAACAGGCTGCCCAGCATCAGCGGCACTGCAAAGGCAAGGATCAGCTTCAGCGGGCTGCCCTGCGTCATATCCTTGGTCATAGTTTTCCTCCCATCCATGCAAAAAAGAGCCGTTGCTCTGCATTTTTGCCGTGAAAAACGCCCTGCCGGAAAGAGGCAGGACGTTGTGTACATTCATGAAAGGTATTATAGCCGAGCCAAGCGCATTTTACAAGATTTGCATTGCATCAACATTTCCAGTTTTTTGCCGAAAGAATTGGTCATTCTGCGCACAGCACCACCGCGTTGCCCACGCTCTGCTTTGCGCGGTGCACTTCGTCCTGCCCAAGGCTGATGCTGACGAAGGCACAGCAGCCGTCACCGATCATGACCGCGATGGCCAGCGCCACTACATCGTGTCAATGGGTTTTGTGCACAGACCGCCGCCTGTACCGTGCATTATAAAAAGGAAGGAAAGTGTGTCAGAACTGTAAAAGATAAATTATTTTAGTTATTTTTGTTGACTTATCCGACGATTCGGCTATAATGGTCGTGTTCCGAATTACTCAAACATTTTAGCTAATTCATTCATACAACCAGAACAAAGGAGAACACTACCATGACGTTTGAAGAAATGAAGAAGATCGTTGTCGATACCCTGAACTGCGATGAGGACAAGGTGACTATGGAGGCCAGCCTGACCGAGGATCTGGAGGCCGACAGCCTGGATGCTGTGGAGCTGAACATGGCCCTGGAGGATGCCTGCGGCGTGTCCGTGCCCGACGAGGAGCTGGCAAAGCTCAAGACCGTGGGCGACATCTACAACTACATCACCGCACACATCTGAGGCAGCAGACCATGAACGATATCCGAGACCTGTTCCCCGGCCGGATGCGGGAACGCACCTTTCAGCTGAAAGCCCGACGGGATGCCGGGGCCGTCTGGCATGAACCCCAGTTCGTGGAGTGCAAACAGTGCGGCCGCCGCGCCACCCGCACCATCTGGACCCGCAGCCTTTACGTCTGCCCCAACTGCGGCTATCACATGCCCATCGGCGGCTACTACCGGCTCAGTCTGGTGCTGGACCACGGCAGCTTCCGGGAATTGGACGCCGACCTGCCCCCGCAGGATGTGCTCCGGTTCCCCGGCTACCCGGAAAAGCTGACCGCCGCCCAGAACAAGACCGGCCTGCGCGAAGCCGCCGTCACGGCAACCGGCCGCATCGGCGGGGTGGCCTGTGTGGCTGCCGTGCTGGACAGCCGGTTTTTCATGGGCAGCATGCGCACCGCCGTGGGCGAAAAGATCACCCGCGCCGTCGAGTACGCCGCTGCCAAACGCCTGCCGCTGGTCATCTTCTCGGCCAGCGGCGGTGCCCGCATGCAGGAGGGCATTTTCAGCCTGATGCAGATGGCCAAGACCAGCGCCGCCATCCAGCGCTTTTCCGCCAGAGGCGGGCTGTACGTCAGCGTGCTCACCCACCCCACCACCGGCGGCGTGACCGCCAGCTTTGCAAGCCTGGGCGACATCATGCTGGCCGAGCCGGGGGCGCTGATCGGCTTTGCCGGGCCCCGCGTCATTGAGCAGACCATCGGCGAAAAGCTGCCCGCCGGGTTCCAGCGCAGCGAGTTCCAGTTGGAGCACGGCTTTGTGGATCAGGTGGTGCCCCGCGACCAGCTGCGCGACACCCTGATCCGGGTGCTGCAGCTTCATGTGGGAGGAAAACACGAATGATCAAGGAAATTCTGGAGCAGCTGGCTCCGCTGGATGCGCAGATCACCGCCCTGAAGGGCAGCGGCGACGACATGGACGCCATCACGGCCCACGCCGCCGAGCTGGCAGAGCTTGCCGTAGAGGAGGACGAGATCCTGCGTGCCTGCGGCCCGCTGACCGCCGAGGACCGGGTCTTTCTGGCCCGGCACCCGGACCGCCCCCACATCGACGAGACCATCTCCGCCCTGTTCACCGACTTCTTTGAGCAGCGGGGCGACCGCCAGTGCAGGGAGGACCCCGCCATCCTGGGCGGTGTGGCCCGCTTCCACGGCATGCCGGTGACCGTCATCGGTCACCGCAAGGGTTCCTCGCTGGAGGAGAATCTGGCCTGCAACTTCGGCATGCCGGGGCCGGAGGGCTACCGCAAGGCCCTGCGCCTGATGAAGCAGGCCGAGAAGTTCGGCCGGCCCATTATCACTTTCATCGACACGCCGGGCGCTTACCCCGGCAAGGACGCCGAGGAGCGCGGCCAGGGCGAGGCCATCGCCCGCAACCTGATGGAGATGAGCGGCCTGACCGTGCCGGTCGTTGCCGTGGTCACCGGCGAGGGTTCCTCCGGCGGTGCGCTGGCGCTGGGTGTGGCAAACCACATCCTCATGCTGGAAAACGCCGTCTATTCGGTGCTGAGCCCCGAGGGCTTTGCCAGCATCCTGTGGAAAGATCCTTCCCGCAGCGGCGAAGCCTGCGAGATGATGAAGCTGACCGCACAGGACCTGTACCGGGACGGCATCGTGGAAGAAGTGATCCCGGAGCCGGTGGGCGGTGCCCAGCGCGGCCACACGGTGCTGTTTGAGCAGCTGGACGCTGCCCTGTGGGCACACCTGAAAACGCTGTGCCGCATGAACGGCAGGGCCCTGGCCGACCAGCGCTACAAGAAATACCGCCAGATCGGAGAAATGAGGAACGCATGAAGGGCTTCCAGCTGATAGCCACCGGCGGGGCGCTGCCCGGCCGGACGGTCACGAACGAAGAGCTCAGCCGCACCGTGGACACCAGTGACGCGTGGATCACCTCCCGCACCGGCATCCGTACCCGGCACTGGTGCACCGCGGACGAATCCGCCGCCACGCTGGCCATTGCCGCCGCAAAACAGGCGCTGCAGCGCAGCGGCCTTGCCCCGGCAGACATCGCCTGCTGCGTGTGCGCCACCCTGTCGGCCCCGGATGCCACTCCCAGTGTGGCCTGTCAGGTACAGGCGGCGCTGGGCCTGCCGGAAAACCGGCCCGCGCTGGACGTCAACGCGGCCTGCTCCGGCTTTTTGTACGGCACTGCTGTGGCGCGGGGCCTGCTGGCCACGCTGGGCGGGCAGTACGCCCTGGTCATCGGGTGCGAAGCCCTTTCCCGCCTGATGGACCCCGCCGACCGCTCCACCTGCGTCCTCTTCGGGGACGGAGCCGGGGCGGCCATTTTCCGGCTGGCCGACACCCCCTTTGCCCTCACGCTGGGGGCCCGGGGCAGCGACGTCCTGCACGCCGGTGGGCCGGACCGGAACGGTTCCGCCCCCATCACCATGGACGGCAAGGCCGTGTTCCGCTTTGCGGTGGATGCCCTGCCCCGCTGCCTGCACACGGTGCTGGACGAGACCGGCAAGACGCTGGACGAGGTAGACTGGGTGGTCTGTCATCAGGCCAACAGCCGCATCATCGACCACTGTGTGCGGGCTCTGCACGCCGACCCGGCCAAATTCTACAAGAACATGGACCGCCACGGCAACACCAGCGCCGCCAGCATCCCGGTAGCCCTGAACGAGCTGGCCGAGACCGGGCAGCTGCAGCCGGGGCAGACGATCGCCTGCATCGGCTTTGGCGGCGGCCTGACCTGGGGCGGCATGATCGTGGAGTATAAGAAATAAAGGCTTCCCCCGAGGGGGAAGCCTTTCGCAGGAAAACTTTATGAAACTTTTAAATGAAATTTTAGGGACCAGATATCCCATCATCCAGGGCGGCATGGCCAACATCGCCACCGGCGAGTTTGCCGCCGCCTGCTCCAACGCGGGAGCGCTGGGCATCATCGGCGCGGGCGGCATGAACGCCGACACCCTGCGCGAGAACATCCGCCGCTGCAAGCAATTGACGACCAAGCCCTTCGGCGTGAACATCATGCTGATGCACCCGCAGGCCGACGAGTTTGCCAAGATCGTGGTGGAAGAAGGCGTGCAGGTGGTCACCACCGGCGCGGGCAACCCCGGCAAGTATGTTCCCATGTGGAAAGCCGCCGGCATCAAGGTGATCCCGGTGGTGGCGGCCGCCGTACTGGCGAAGCATCTGGAGCCGCTGGGCATCGACGCCGTCATCGCCGAGGGCACCGAGAGCGGCGGCCATGTGGGCGAGATGACCACCATGGCGCTGGTGCCGCAGGTGGTGGATGCGGTGAGCGTGCCCGTCATTGCGGCGGGCGGCATCGCCGACGGCCGCCAGCTGGCGGCTGCGCTGGCCCTGGGTGCCTGCGGCGTACAGGTGGGCACCTGCCTGCTGGTGAGCGAGGAGTGCCCCATCCACGAAAACTACAAGGCGGCCCTGCTCAAGGCCAAGGACAGTGACACCATCGTCACCGGCCGCAGCGTCGGCGCACCGGTGCGTGTGCTGAAAAACCGCATGAGCCGCGAGTACGTCCGGCAGGAAAAGGCCGGGGCCGACAAGATGGAACTGGAAAAATACACCCTCGGCAGCCTGCGCCGGGCCGTGTTTGAGGGCGACACCACCACCGGCAGCCTGATGGCCGGTCAGGTGGCCGGGATGCTCCACGAGGTGCGCCCCGTGGCCGACATCCTGAACGACCTGTGGGAAAGCGGGAGGCAGCGCATCGCCGCGCTGAACGAGCTATGCTGACCCTTGCCGGAAAGGCCCTGCCCGTGCCCATCCTGCAGGGCGGCATGGGCGTGGGCGTGTCCCTCGGCGGGCTGGCCGGGGCCGTGGCGGCCTGCGGCGGCATGGGGTGCATCTCCACCGCCGATGCGGGCTACCGGGAGCCGGATTTTGCCCGCGACCCGGCAAGCGCCAACCACCGCGCCCTGACCGCTGAGATCCAGAAAGCCAAAGCCCTTGCCAAGGGCGCCGGGCTGGTGGCCATCAATGCGATGGTGGCCACCCAGGACTATGCCGCCGCCATCCGCACCGCGGTAGAAGCGGGCGTGGACGCGGTGGTGTCCGGCGCGGGCCTGCCGCTGGAGCTGCCCGGCCTTGTGGGCACGCAGGAGGTGGCCATTGCGCCCATCGTGTCCAGCGCACGGGCCGCTAAGCTCATCCTGCGCCGCTGGGCCAAGGAGTTTGCCCGCACCGCCGACTTCGTGGTCATCGAGGGCTGCAAGGCAGGCGGGCATCTGGGCTTTGCCGAGGCCGACCTGCTGGCAGACCACTGCCAGACCCTGGACGAGATCCTGCCGGAAGTGCTGGCCGAGGTACAGCCCTATGAGGCGCAGTTCGGCCATGCCATCCCGGTATTCGTGGCGGGCGGCATCTACACCGGGGCCGACATGGCCCACTATACAAAGCTGGGGGCCGCCGGGGTGCAGCTGGCCACCCGGTTCATCCCCACCTACGAGTGCGATGCCAGCCAGACCTACAAGGACGTGCTCCTGGCCGCAAAGCCGGAGGATGTGCGCATCATCCACAGCCCGGTGGGCATGCCGGGCCGGGCGCTGAACACCCCGCTGGTGCAGGCGCTGGCCAAGGGCAAACGCTTTGCGCCCCGGCACTGCGCCCGCTGTTTAAAGACCTGCGACCCCGCAAAGGTGCCCTACTGCATCACCCACGCCCTCATCGAAGCGGTGCGGGGCAATGTGGAAGAGGGGCTATTCTTCTGCGGGGCCAACGTGGGCCGACTGGACCGGATGTACACCGTCCGGGAACTGATGGACGAATTGACCGCCGAATGGAGGCACAACTTATGAAACTTGCTGTTCTGTATGCCGGTCAGGGTGCCCAGCACCCCGGCATGGGCAAAGAATTTTACGAAAGCTCCCCCGCCTTCCGGGCCGCCTTCGACAGCGCGGCGCTGGATTTTGACCTGCACCGCATCTGCTTTGAGGACCCGGACGGCGTTCTGAATCAGACCGAATACACCCAGCCCTGCATGGTGGCCTTTGCCTGCGGCGTCACCGCCGTGCTGGCCGAGCAGGGCGTGCGGCCCGCTTACGCTGCCGGGCTTTCGCTGGGCGAATACTCCGCGCTGGAAGCTGCCGGGGTGTTCACCGCCAAGCAGGCCATTGAGCTGGCCGCCTACCGGGGCAAAGCCATGGCCGATGCGGCCAAGGGCATCGACTGCGGCATGACCGCCGTGCTGGGCCTGGACCGCACTGCGCTTTCCGCCTGCTGCGAAGAGGCTGCGGCGCTGGGCTGTGTGCAGATCTGCAACTACAACTGCCCCGGCCAGCTGGTCATCGGCGGCGAGAAAGCCGCTGTGGACAAAGCTGCGGAGCTGGCCAAAGCCGCCGGTGCCCGCCGCTGCCTTCCGCTGAAGGTGAGCGGCCCCTTCCACACCCGGCTGATGGCCCCCGCCGGGGATGCCCTCGCCGAACGGTTCAAGACCGAGCGGTTCCGTGAGATGCAGATCCCGGTGCTGTTCAACTGTCTGGGCCGTGAAAAGGCCGACGCGGACACCATCCCGGACCTGCTGGTGCGCCAGGTGCAGAGCAGTGTTTACATGGAGGACACCCTCCGCCGCCTGGGCGAACTGGGTGTGGACCACATTCTGGAAGTCGGCCCCGGCAGTGCCCTGTCCGGCTTTGTGAAAAAGACCCTGCCCGGCGTGCCGTGCGCTTCGGTGGAGACACCGGAGCAGCTGGACGCCGCGCTGGCCGCATGGAGGGACGAAGCATGAGCGAAGAGACTGTGACCCGCGCGGCGGTGGTCACCGGCGGCAGCCGGGGGATTGGCCGGGCGGTGTGTGTGGCACTGGCAAAGCAGGGCTGCAACGTGGTGGTCAACTACTGCCACGGCGCAGAGCCTGCGGAGCAGACGGCAGCGCTCTGCCGCGCCGAGGGCGTGCAGGCGGTGACCGTGCAGGCGGATGTATCCACCGCCGAGGGCTGCAAAGCGCTGTTCGATGCCGCTGCCGAGGCCTTTGGCCGGGTGGATGTGCTGGTGAACAATGCGGGCATCACCCGGGACAACCTCATCCTGCGCCTGACCGAGCAGGATTTTGACGCGGTGCTGGACACCAACCTGAAAAGCGCCTTTCTCTGCTGCAAGGAGGCCGCCCGCCGCATGGTGCGCCAGCGCTATGGCCGCATCGTGAACCTTTCCAGCGTGGTGGCGCTGCGGGGCAATGCCGGGCAGACCAACTACGCCGCCAGCAAGGCGGGGCTCATCGGCCTGACCAAGAGCCTTGCCCGGGAACTGGCCGCGCGGAACGTGACCGTGAACGCGGTAGCGCCCGGCTTTATCGACACCGACATGACTGCCGTGCTGCCGGAGGCAGTGCGCACCGGCATGACGCAGGGCATCCCCGCAGGCCGCGCAGGCCAGCCGGAGGATGTGGCGCAGGCAGTGGCGTTTTTTGCCGCAGAACAAAGCAGCTATCTCACCGGGCAGGTGCTCTGTGTGGACGGCGGCATGGCAATGTAAAGGAGAACGTTTTCATGGAAAAACGCAGAGTGGTCGTTACCGGTCTGGGCACTGTGAACCCGCTGGGCAACACCGTGGCCGAGAGCTGGGCCGCCGCAAAGGCCGGACAGTGCGGCATTGCCCCCATCACCCAGTTCGATACCGCTGGGTTCAAGTGCAAACTGGCGGCTGAGGTGAAGGGCTTTAACCCGGAAGCTGTCGTGGACAAAAAAGAGGCCCGCAAGATGGCCCGCTTTACCCTGCTGGCACTGGCTGCCGCAACCGAAGCCATCCAGGACAGCGGCCTTGATACCGAAGCCAACGCCAAAACCACCGGCGTCATCCTGTCCAGCGGCATCGGCGGGCTGCCCACCATCGAGGAGCAGCACACCCGCGGCGAGGAAAAAGGCATGGAGAAGGTCAGCCCCTACTTCGTGCCCATGTCCATTGCCAACATGGCGGCGGCCCAGGTGGCCATCCGCTTCGGCCTGAAGGGCATGTGCACCTGCCCGGTCACGGCCTGCGCCGGCGGCACCAACGCCGTGGGCGATGCCTTCCACCGCATCCGCGACGGCTACGAGGACGCCATGGTCTGCGGCGGTGCCGAGAGCTGCATCAGCCCGCTGGGCATCGGCGGCTTTACCAGCATGAAGGCCCTTTCCACCGCCACCGACCCGGATGCGGCCAGCCTGCCCTTTGACGCACGGCGCGGCGGCTTCGTGATGGGCGAAGGCAGCGGTGTGCTGGTTCTGGAAGAGCTGGAGCACGCCAGAGCCCGGGGCGCACACATCTACGCCGAGGTGGTGGGCTACGGTGCCAACTGCGACGCCTACCACTTCACCGCCCCGGCTCCCGGCGGCGCGGGTGCCATCGACTGCATGAAGCAGACCCTGGCCGACGCCGGCATTGCCCCGGAACAGGTGGACCACATCAACGCCCACGGCACCGGCACCCATATGAACGACTCCTGCGAGACCGCTGCCATCCACGCGGTGTTCGGGGAGCACGCCAAAGAGCTGACCGTCGTGAGCACCAAGAGCATGACCGGCCACCTGCTGGGCGGCGCGGGCGGCGTGGAAGCCGTGTTCACGGCACTGGCCCTGCGGGACCAGTTTGCCCCGCCCACCATCCATTACGCGCAGCCCGACCCGGAGTGCGACCTGGACTATGTGCCGAACGTGGGCCGCGCCCAGAACATGACCTACGCACTGAGCAACAGTCTGGGCTTTGGCGGGCACAATGCCTGCATCGCCCTGCGCAGATGGGAGGAGTGAGCCATGGCCGAACCCCGTACCGTGCGCGAAACGCCCAACGCGCTGACCAGTGAGCAGATCGCGGAGATCCTGCCCCACCGCTACCCCTTTGCCCTCGTGGACCGCATCCTGGACTACGAGCCGGGTCAGTGGGCCATCGGCCGCAAGTGCGTGAGCCGCAATGAGGAATTTTTCTGCGGGCACTTCCCCGGCCAGCCGGTGATGCCCGGCGTGCTCATTCTGGAAGCGCTGGCCCAGACCGGGGCCGTGGCCGCCCTCAGCCTGCCCGAAAACAAGGGCAAGCTGGCCCTGTTCGGCGGCATCAAAAATGCCCGCTTCCGCAAGCAGGTCACCCCCGGCGACGTGCTCACCCTGCACTGCGAGCTGGTGGAACAGCGCGGCCCGGTGGGCGTGGGCAAGGCCTCGGCCTATGTGGACGGCAAATGTGCCGCCACTGCAGAGCTGACCTTCGTGCTGACCGAAGCACAGTAAATCAAAACAAAAAAGGCTCCCCCTTGCGGAGGAGCCGGGACGCAGGCCTGCGGTGCGGGTCTGCGCTTTTTTATTCGGAATAGTGAGCCAGGAAGCGGCGGGTGCGCTCTTCCTGCGGGTGCTCGATGAGCTGCCGGGCCGGGCCCTGCTCCACCACCACGCCGCCGTCCATGAACAGGATGCGGTCGGCCACGTCACGGGCAAAGTTCATCTCGTGGGTCACGATGATCATGGTGGTCTTGCGGTCGGCAAGGTCCCGCAGAACGCGCAGCACCTCGCCGGTCAGCTCCGGGTCCAGCGCACTGGTAGGCTCGTCGAAGCAGAGGATATCCGGGTGCAGGGCCAGGGCCCGGGCAATGGCCACGCGCTGCTGCTGGCCGCCGGACAGCTGATGCGGGTAGTGGCCCGCCCGCTCCGACAGGCCCATCTGGGCCAGAAGCTCCTTCGCCTGCTGCTCCAGCTGGGCGTGGATGGCCTTTTTGTTGGCCTTGTAGTCCGGGCGCTCCCTGGCCAGCAGTTCCCCGGCCAGCATCACGTTCTGCAATGCCGTATACTGCGGGAACAGGTTGAAGTTCTGGAACACCAGACCGAAGTGCAGCCGCTTTTTGCGCACCTCGCTCTCCCGCTGGGTGGCGGGGTCGGCGGCGTCCCACATGGTCTCGCCGTTCACCTTGATGACACCGGTGTCCGGCCGCTCCAGAAAGTTCAGGCAGCGCAGCAGGGTGGTCTTGCCGGAACCGGACGAACCGATGATGGCCAGCGCCTCGCCCTGTTCCAGTGTCAGCGAGATATCCTTTAAAACGTGTGTCTCTCCGAAATCCTTCCCGATGCCGGAGGCTTCCAGTAATGCCATGATTCAAAACCTCCTCAGCAGCGGAAATAATCCAGCTTTTTCTCAAGCCAGCCAAACAGCAGGGTGAGTGCCCCCACAAACACCAGGAAGAAGATCGCCGTGGAGAACAGCGGCCAGATCAGGCCCTTTGCGCTGTACTCCTTGGCCATCATGATGATCTCCTTGTTGGCGATGGTGTTGGCCAGCGAGGTGTCCTTGACCAGGGTGATGATCTCGTTGCCCATGGGCGGCAGGATGCGCTTGATCACCTGCAGCAGCGTCACCTTAAAAAAGATCTGGGGCCTGGTCATGCCCAGCACCTGCCCGGCCTCGGTCTGGCCCTTGGGCACTGCCTCGATGCCGCCGCGGTAGATCTCGGAGAAGTAGCAGGCATAGTTGATGGCAAAGGCCACCACCGCCGCCACCATGCGGCCGCCGGAGCCGGAGGGCCAGGGGTTCGCCATGCCCAGCAGGCCGGGGCCCAGATAGATGACGATGATCTGCAGCATGAGCGGCGTGCCGCGGATGACCCACACAAAGGTCTTGACCGCGCCGGACAGCACCTTGCAGCGGCTCATGGAGCCAAAGGCCACCACAAGCCCCAGCGGCAGCGCAAACAGCAGCGTCAGGGCAAACAGCTCACAGTTGAGCAGGAACGCGCCGGAAAGGCGCTCAAGGATCACAGACACAACAACACACCCATTCCGTCAGATTTTGCGGTTTCACTCGGCCAGGGCCAGATCGTACTTGTCGGCCAGGGCCTGCATGGTGCCGTCCGCCTTCAGCTCGTCAAAGGCGGCATCCACGGCGGCGGCCGCGTCGCTGCCCTTGCGGAAGGCCACGCCGTATTCCTCGGCGTTCAGCTCGTCCACGATCTTCAGGCTGGCGTAGTCGGTGCCCTCGCCGATCATGGCATTGGCCAGGGTCAGGTCCAGCACAGCGGCATCGGCAGTGCCTGCGGCAACTTCCATCAGGCAGTCGGTCTGCACGCTCTTGGAGACGTAATCGGCCTGGGCCAGATTCTCGTCGCCCTCAATGGCGGCCTCACCGGCGGAACCGGCTTCGGCGACGACAGTCTTGCCCACCAGATCGGCGGTGGAAGCGTAGTCGGTGCCGTCCTTCACCACGACGACCTGTGCATTCTTGGCGTAGGCCTTGGTGGTGGCGGTGTTGGCCATGATGTCATCGGTCAGGGTCATGCCGTTCCAGATGCAGTCGATGCTCTTGGCGTCCAGCTCCACCACCTTGGTGTCCCAGTTGATCTCCACGAACTCCGGCTCCACGCCCAGCTTCTCGCACACGGCGGTGGCAAGCTCGGTGTCAAACCCGGTAAAGCTGCCGTCGGCGTCGGTGTAGTTCATGGGCTCGTAGACGGTGTAGCCAATGACCATCTTGCCCTTGCCCTTGATATCGTCCAGGTCGCTCTCCGCTGCGGCGGTGCTGCCGGACGCGGCAGAAGATGCAGAAGCGGCGGTGGAAGCGGATGCGGCACCGCCACAGGCGGCAAGACCCAGAGCGGCCACGCCGAGACCGGCGGCCATCAGAAAGCTGCGACGAGAAATGCATTTCATATACAGGTTCCTCCCTCAATGTTCCACCGGGCTGTGCTCCGGCGGCTCCCTCTCATTTATCACTTTGCAGTGCTAAAGCGTTAAACTGTGGCTATAGAATACCTCATTCCGGGCCGTTTGGCAAGAGGAAATGCACAATTTTTGCAATCTGACGGTTCCGTCCGCCTGCAAAAGGGTGTTTTTGGCAGTTCTGTGCAAAAAAGAAACGCAAAAAAGCCATCGTCTTTGCATTTCTGCATCAACGATGGCTTCATGTTGGAGCGGCCGACGAGGCTCGAACTCGCTACCTCCACCTTGGCAAGGTGGCGCTCTACCAGATGAGCTACGGCCGCATATGGTGCCTCCGATCGGAATCGAACCAATGACACGGGGATTTTCAGTCCCCTGCTCTACCGACTGAGCTACAGAGGCATAACCGGTGCATTTGTCCCTGCACCCTCCCAAATCCTCTCGGAATTGGGGCCCCCGCAAAGATCTGCGAAGCAGAGGTTTGTGGGGAAGAGGAGGAATTTCAGCGTTTGCTGCGGCGGTCCTGCGTGCAGGACTGCCAGGCAAACCGCTGACATTCCGACGAAGCGACCCGGATCGGGCTCGAACCGACGACCCCCAGCGTG
>ERZ1034949.1185-NODE-1185-length-12959-cov-11.846637_pt1 | contig 12959 bp, 5 predicted proteins | sample MGYA00520590_ERZ1034949 | MGnify/ENA primary metagenome ERZ1034949 (study PRJEB33766, sample SAMN09781752) | gut metagenome | biome: gut microbiome | host: Homo sapiens | place: Madagascar | study: EMG produced TPA metagenomics assembly of the PRJNA485056 data... | reverse complement strand
TTCCTGCGAAACCAGCTTTTTCTTCTTCTCAAATATTTATAATTAATATTACCTATTTTACTATATTTTGCTATACTTTTCAAGAATAACCCTGATAAATTTATCCCCCAAAAAACAACAGGTTACAATTCACAGTCTATATTTACTGTTGCTTTTAAATCTTCTTTCTTATTATTAGTCATCAAATCTTCTCTCCAAATTGACAAACTTAGTATAACTTCCAAGCCATAACAATTCAACAGTTCCTGTCGAACCACCTCTATGTTTTGCAATAATAATTTCTGCAATATCCTTTTTCTCACTATCTTGATTATAATAATCATCTCTATATAAAAACATAACGATATCGGCATCTTGTTCTATAGCTCCAGATTCCCTTAAATCTGAAAGCATTGGTCTATGATCAGGACGTTGTTCAGCAGCTCTTGATAATTGTGATAATGCAATTACTGGAACATCTAGCTCTTTTGCTAATATCTTTAATGAACGACTAATTTCAGAGATTTCCTGTTCACGACTTCCCCCTCTTTTATTAGAACCCTGAATCAATTGTAAATAATCAATAACTACCATTCCAATATTTTTTTCTAACTTTAACTTTCTACATTTCGCCCTAATTTCCGTAATATTAATACCTGGTGTATCATCAATAAAAATTTCAGCCTCTGACAAAGGTCCTATTGCTCCAGCAAGTTTTGTCCAGTCATCTTCTTCTAATTTTCCAGTTCTTACTTTGTTACTGTCTACCATAGATTCACTACACAATATTCTGTTTACTAATTGTTCTTTTGACATTTCCAGACTAAATACTGCTACTGGGACATTTGCTTTCACTGCAGCATTTGTTGCAATATTTAATGCAAAAGCTGTTTTTCCCATAGCTGGTCTTGCTGCAATTAAAATTAATTCCGATCCATGAAATCCTGCTGTTCTATAGTCTAACTCTGTGAATCCAGATGGAACACCTGTAATATGTTGTTTTCTATTATATAATTCCTCTAATTTTGTAAAACTTTCTACCAAAACATCTTTTATTGGTGCATATCCTTTTTGATTTTTTTCTTGCATTATATTAAAGATTTTCTTTTCTGCACCTTCCATAATATCTTCAACATCTTCTGTTGGACTATACCCTAATTCTATTATTTCATTTGCTGTTTTTATTAATCTTCTTAAAGTTGATTTTTCTTCTACTATCTTGATATATTTCATTGCATTAGCAGTTGTTGGAACCTTTTCTGGTAATTCTGCTAAATATTCTAATCCACCTACTTGTTCAAATTTTCCCATTGATTCAAGCTCTGATTTTACTGTAATAATATCAATTGGCTCTGCACGATTATATAAATTTAAAATTGCTGTATAAATTGCTTTATTATCTTCTCTGTAAAAATCCTCTTCTTTTAGTATCTCTATTGCAGATATGACAGCATCTCTATCAGTAAGCATACTACCAATAATTGCTTGTTCTGCTTCCAAATCATGTGGTGGTACTTTTCCTAATTCCATTTTAATTCCCCCAAATATTCTGAACATTGTTTTTCAAACTCAAAATATCTTAATTTTGAATCTATTTACTTATTACATCAATTTTTAAATTTCCTATTACTCCTTCGTATAACTTTATTGTTAGTGTTCTAACACCTAATGTTTTTATTGTCTCTTTTAGTTCTATTTTCTTTTTATCTACTTCTATTTTATATTCTTCTTTCAATAAATCTGAAACTTCCTTTGCTGAAACTCCACCAAATATTTTTCCATTTTCTCCAGCTTTTACTGGAATTTTTAATAATATTTTAGAAAGTTTTTCTGCTATTTTTTTTGCTTCTTCTTTTTCTTGTGATTTCTTATATGCATTAGAATCTTTTTTTGCCTTTAATTTACTCATATTCTCAGCATTTGCTTCTACTGCTAAATTTTTAGGAAATAAAAAATTTCTTGCATATCCATCTGATGCATTAATAACTTCATCTTTTTTTCCTACCCCTTTAATATCTGCTTTTAATATTACCTTCATATTATCACGCCTTTCTATCGTTTCTTATTTTACAACATATATAACGTTTTTTCAAGGAAAAAAATCAAAAAGTACAGAAGTTTTCTGCACTTTTTGATTATAACAACTACCTCAAATGCCATATATTTACTCCTTCGGAATCATTTTCTTTATTAAATAAATCTATAACATTCTCTTTCAAAGTTACTATTGGTCTAATTGACATCGACAAATCTCTTTCTATAAATCCACCCCAATAATAACATACTCCAGCATATCCTATGTAAACATTTTGACCATACACATAGCTAACACAAAAATTACACGTACTTTCCGTATTTATACTGCGAGAAGCAAGCCAATAATTATTTTCAAATAAGATTTCCGATATATCTTGTTTTTTCATTTTACTTTTATTATATGAATAATTCGTATTTTTTACATTTTTTAATTGTGCCGATGTTGATATTCCTGTTATATTATCTCCTTTGTTAATATCTATAGTTGGGAATTTAATATTTTCTGTTGGTTTCGTAGTATCTCCATAATTACTATTTATTATAGTCCCATCACTATATTTCATCTGACCATTTTCTTCATATACACCAGCTATTTTATTAATATCTTCTACTGTTATACTTCTTGCCCCTGTTCCTTCTATTTTACCTATAACTAATGTATCTAATGGACCTCCTACTGTATAACTCCCTCCTTTTGTTGTATCAGCTCCATATCCATATCCAAATATCTTGCATACTTCGTTTAGCTCTTGTTCAGCATACAAATAACCTCTAGCTCCTTTTATAAAAAAGTCTAAATCCTTATCAAATGTTTTTATACCATTTCTTGATATTAATTCTACTGTACCATTTTCTATACTTAAAACACTCCACTGTGTATTTTCCGTTGCCTTAAAGGTTTGTTCACTATATCCATTTCCATGCTCTGACGCAGTTCCAGTAGGCGATGTATAACTCAATTTACTTTCTTCTACTTTTGTTCCATCTTTGCTTGCTATTGTTGGATTATAATCCACATAGTCTCCTACTTTCACATAATCTTCAACTTTTAAATTATTCACAGCTTTTTGATACTCGTTCTCCATATCTTCGTCACTAGCTTTATATTGTTTAGCTATTTGTGATACCTTCTTATTTTGGTCAATAGATTTATTAGACATTGCAAAATAAGAAACTGTTATAGTCCCTATTAAAAACAACATAGCTGACAATACCATTACTGTAATAGATCCTTTTTCGCTTTTTCTGAATTTTTTTATTATATTCATTAAAAATAGCTCCTATCTTTTGTTAATTTTCTATTTCTGAAAAATATTCATTGATTCGGTTTATTAATTCTTGTTTTGTTTCTTCTATCGTCATTCCTTCTACTTGAGCACCAGCTAAAGTGATATGACCTCCACCACCTAATTTTTCTAGTATTACTTGTACATTTATATCACCTATAGAACGTCCACTAATGCAAATTTTCTCTCCTGTATTTCCTAGAACAAAAGATGCAGTTATATCACTAATCGTTAATAATTCATCAGCCGCTTTTGCACAAATTAAACTAGCTTCTTTTGATGTTTTATCATAAATTGATATTGCTATCGTAGTATTTACAATATCCGCTCTTTTCACAATATCAGCTATTGTATTAAAACTTTTTAAGTCGCTTTGGAACCATTTCTTTACTCTAATAATATCTACTCCACATCTACGAAGATATGCTGCTGCTTCAAATGTTCTAACACCTGTTTTAAAAGTAAAGTTTTTTGTATCCATCATTATTCCTGCATATAAACTCTCTGCTTCAATTGTTTTCAAATTGATTTTAGTTTCTGCATATTGTAATAGCTCTGTTACTAATTCTGCAGCAGAAGAAGCATAAACTTCTTGGAACATAAGAGTAGCATTTTCAATGTAATCTGCACTTCTCCTATGATGGTCAACAATCACAATTTTTTTGACTTCTTTTAATAATTCTGGTGCATCTACATAATTAACCTTATGAGTATCTACAACTACTAACAAAGTATCTTCATCTACGTTCTCCATTGCTACTTCTTTATTTATAATAACATCTTCATATTCTGAATCTTTATCTAATTCTTTATTAAAGGCTTTCAATGCCGGAACATCTTCACTGCTTACAATATATGCATTAGTATCTAAAGTTTTTGCTAAACGATAAATTCCCATACAAGAACCTATACTATCCATATCTGGATTATTATGACCCATAATCATAACTTTTTTTGATTCTTTTATTAGATTTTCTAGAGCATGTGCTACCACTCTAGCTTTTACCTTTGTTCTTTTTTCTACTTCTTCAGCTCTTCCTCCAAAAAATTTATATATTTCATTTTCTCTTATAACTGCTTGATCTCCACCACGTCCTAATACTACATCCATAGCACCTTGTGCTGATTCATATTTTTGTTTATCTGTTAAACCTTCGTTTGATACTGCTATACTTAAAGTAAATTGTACCTTTTCTTTTGTATCAATTTCCTTTATTTTGTCTAATATACTAAATTTATCTTCTTTTAAAGTTTCTAAATATCTTTGTTCAAATAAGTAAACATATCTATCTCTGTCTGATTTAATTAGCACTCCATTTGTTAAACTTGCCCAGTCATACATCTTTTTATCAATTTCTGCTGTTACAATTGGTTTTTCACTTGCATCTAAGCCTCTTATCGTTTCTTCATAGTTATCTACCATGATAATTCCAACACAAGACTTTGAATCTTTATATTCTTTTTGAAGTTTTACATTTTCAGTATCATCTATAAAATGTAAAATTATCATATATTCCTTTTTGCCTTTTTTATCTCTGTCTTTGTTTTTAAAATCTACATATCTTCCTATTATTTTATAGATTCTATTTCCTATAGTAATTTGTCTTACAATATCTCTATTTTTCTTATCTTCTCTGCTCTCTATATCGCTTCTTAGTTCTATGCTTAAATCATTCATATATGAATTAATATCAACATCCATAAATTCCGAATTAAATTTTGAACTTTTCCATATTATGTTTCCATCAGTCTCCATTATAATAAGAGGGAAAGGCGAATTAATTAAGCTTGTCTTAGCTGCTGAATCTACTGTTAAAGTTAGATCTTGCAATGTCTCTGATATTTCACTTTTTCTCTTTCGATTTGCATAATAAGTATATCCAACTATTGCTAAATATACTATAATACTAGTTATTATTAATTTATTGTTTTCAACACACATAATAATTAATAAAACTAAAATAATTGCTAAATAAATTTTAGTTCTAGATATGAATGTTTCAAATACTTTTCTATTATTATTTTGCATAAATTTCTCCTTATACTTATTCTATTATATTTTACTAGCAAATAGCATATTTGTCAAGAAAATCAATAGTTGAGTTTTTATTCCTGTTACAGTTCATTAAGAAATGATTATGATGTCCAATAAAAAATAGTTATTAGATTTAAAAACCTAATAACTATTCTTTATATATTTTTTATGCATTTTGTTCAGAAGTTGTCTCAACACTTTCTTCAATACCATCTGTTGTCTCTTCTAATTCCTTTTCTGTATTAATATGAATATTTTGATATTTTTGCATACCTGTTCCAGCAGGGATTAATTTACCAATAATAACATTTTCTTTTAATCCTACTAAATCATCTACTTTTCCTTTAATAGCTGCTTCTGTTAATACTCTTGTTGTCTCTTGGAAAGATGCTGCAGATAAGAAACTATCAGTTGCAAGTGAAGCTTTTGTAATTCCAAGTAAAACTCTCTTACCTGTTGCTGGACGTTTTCCTTGAGCTATTGCTTCATTATTTTTATCTTCAAATTCATACATATCTATTAATGAACCAGGGAACATATCAGTATCAGCATTATCTTCAACTCTAACTTTCTTAAGCATTTGTCTACCAATTACCTCAATATGTTTATCATTAATATCAACACCTTGGTTTCTATAAACTTTTTGTACTTCTGAAATCAAGTATTCATATACTCCTTCTGGTCCTTTAATTTCTAAGATTTCAGCTGGATTGATAGATCCTTCAATTAATGGTTCTCCTGCTTCTACCATATCTCCATCTTTTACTTTCATTTTTGAACCAAATGGTATTACATAAGATTTAGAATTATCTTTTGAAGTTACAACTACTTCTTTCTTATTCTTTGTTACTTTAATTTTTTCTTTACCATCAATTTCAGATATAATAGCAAGACCCTTTGGCTTTCTAGCTTCAAATAATTCTTCAACCCTAGGTAAACCTTGAGTAATATCTGCTACACCTGCAACACCACCAGAGTGAATTGTTCTCATTGTAAGCTGTGTACCAGGCTCACCAATAGATTGAGCTGCAATGATACCTATAGATTCTCCTATAGAAACTAAGTCTCTTCTTGCCAATCCCATGCCATAACATTTTTGACATACACCATGTTTTGAACGGCATCCTAAAACAGAACGCACTTCTAACTTTTCAATTCCTGCTTCAACAATTTTATTTGCTATTTCATCTGTAATCATTGTATCTTTATCCACAATTAATTCACTTGTCTGTGGATTAATTACATCTTTTACAGGATATCTTCCTACTAATCTTTCTTGCATTTTTTCAATAATTTGATTTCCATCTTTAATATCATAAACTATGATACCTTCTTCTGTTCCACAGTCATGTTCACGAACAATAATATCTTGTGAAACATCAACTAATCTTCTTGTCAAGTATCCAGAGTCTGCTGTTCTAAGAGCTGTATCAGAAAGTCCTTTACGAGCTCCATGGGCTGAAATGAAGTATTCCAATGCATCTAACCCTTCTGCAAATGAAGATTTAATTGGTATTTCAACTGCTTTACCTGTTGTACTTGCCATTAATCCACGAATACCTGCAATTTGTCTTAATTGGTTCATATTACCACGGGCTCCAGATTTAACCATCATATAAATTGGGTTTAATTCGTCAAAATTATCTTCCATAGCATTACTTACTTTTTTAGTTGTATCTTCCCACACATTAATAACAGCGTTATATCTTTCGTCGTTTGTAATTAAACCACGTGCATATTGTTTTCTTATTGTTTCTACTTTCTCATCAGCCTCTTTTAATAATCCTTTTTTAGCTTCTGGCACTTTTACGTCATCCATTGAGAATGTTATACCAGCTAAAGTAGAATATTTAAATCCTAATGCTTTAATATAATCAATCACTTCTGCAGATTCTATTAAACCATGAATACTAATAACCTTTTCAATAATTTGCCCCATAGATTTTTTCATAACTGGGAAACTAATTTCATATTGGAATGGGTCTTTTTCTCTATCAATAAATCCTAAATCTTGAGGAATTCCTTGATTGAATATAATTCTACCTACACTAGTCTGTATTTTCCCTGTTTTAATTTCTCCATCAATTTCTTTTGATACTCTTACAAAGATTTTAGCATGAATTCCAACATCATGGTTTTCAAATGCCATAATTGCTTCATCTGGATCTTTAAAGTATTTTCCTTCACCTTTTTCGCCATCTAATACCATTGTTAAGTAATAACTTCCTAAAATCATATCTAGTCTTGGTACAGCAACTGGTTTACCATCTTGTGGCTTTAACAAGTTATTTGTTGAAAGCATTAAATATCTTGATTCTGCTTGTGCTTCTGGTGATAATGGTAAGTGAACTGCCATTTGGTCACCATCAAAGTCAGCATTAAATGCTTCACAAACTAATGGGTGAAGCTTAATTGCTCTTCCTTCTACAAGTACTGGTTCGAAACTTTGAATACCAAGTCTATGTAGTGTTGGAGCACGGTTTAACATAACTGGATGATCTTTTATAACTTCTTCTAATATTCCCCATACTTCTGGTCTTAATCTTTCGACCATTCTCTTAGCATTTTTTATATTTTGAGCAATTCCACGACCTACTAATTCTCTCATTACAAATGGCTTAAATAATTCAACAGCCATTTCCTTTGGAAGTCCACATTGATATATTTTTAGTTCTGGTCCTACTACGATAACAGAACGTCCAGAATAATCAACACGTTTTCCAAGTAAGTTTTGACGGAATCTACCTTGTTTTCCTTTTAACATATCTGATAAAGATTTTAATGGTCTATTTCCTGCTCCAGTTACTGGTCTTCCACGTCTTCCATTATCAATTAATGCATCTACAGATTCTTGTAACATTCTCTTTTCGTTTCTTACAATAATTTCTGGTGCACCTAATTCTAATAATCTTTTTAATCTGTTATTTCTATTAATAACTCTTCTATATAAGTCATTTAAATCTGATGTTGCAAATCTACCACCATCTAATTGAACCATTGGTCTTAATTCTGGTGGAATAACTGGAACAACATTCATAACCATCCATTCAGGTCTATTTCCAGATATTCTAAATGCTTCTACTGTATCTAATCTTTTTACAAGTTTAACTCTTTTTTGTTCACTAGCTGTTTCTAATTCTTTTCTAATTTGTTTTGATAATTTTTCAAGGTCAATTTGTTCTAATAATTCTCTTAAAGCTTCTGCTCCCATTTTTGCCTTAAAAGAACCTCTACCATATTTTTCTTCTGCTTCATGATATTCTTTTTCATTTAACACTTGACATTTTTCTAATCCTGAAGTTCCTTTATCTACAACTATATAAGATGCAAAATAAATTATTTTTTCAAGGTTTCTTGGTGAAACATCTAACATTAATGCTATTCTACTTGGAATACCTTTAAAATACCATATATGAGCTACTGGTGCTGCAAGTTCAATATGTCCCATTCTCTCACGTCTAACTTTTGATTTTGTAACTTCTACACCACATCTATCACATACAATCCCTTTATATCTTACTCTTTTATACTTACCACAGTGACATTCCCAATCTTTTGTTGGTCCAAAGATTCTTTCGCAGAACAAACCATCTCTTTCTGGTTTTAATGTTCTATAGTTTATAGTTTCAGGTTTTTTTACTTCACCTTTTGACCATTCTCTTATTTTTTCATCAGATGCCACTCCTATTTTTAGCTTATTAAAAATATCTAATTCGTCCACTATTTTTCCCCCTAGACTTTTATAATATTTTTTGATTTTAAACATAAAATAAGTCTATCCACCGCTCTTGCAATTCCATCCTGTCGCTTATTTTATGTTTAAAATCTATTAAATTAATTTAAATCTAAACTGATTATTTTTATTAGATATCATCATTATTTAAATCATCATTAAATAATAATTCGTCTCCTTCATCATCTAGTCCTTCAAACAATTCATCACTATCTTCATTTAAAGAATCTTCATTGTTCTCTTCTTCGCCATAACCATCTAGGTCACCGTCTGCAATAACTTCATCTTCAGCTAATATCTTTTTATCTTGATTTGGATCATATTCTATTCCTTCTTCGATGTTTTCTTTTAGTTCTAATTCTTGATTATCTTCTGAATATAATCTTACATCTAGTCCTAAAGATTGTAATTCTTTTACAAGAACTTTAAAGCTTTCTGGAACTCCTGGTTCTGGAACATTTTCGCCTTTTACTATTGCTTCATATGTCTTAACACGTCCTACAACATCATCAGATTTAACTGTTAACATTTCTTGTAAAGTATAAGCTGCACCATATGCCTCTAATGCCCAAACTTCCATTTCTCCAAAACGTTGTCCACCAAATTGTGCTTTTCCTCCTAAAGGTTGTTGTGTTACTAATGAGTATGGTCCTGTTGAACGAGCATGTATCTTATCATCTACTAAGTGATGTAGTTTTAACATATACATTACTCCTACTGTAATTGGGCTTGCAAATGGATCTCCTGTTCTACCATCATATAAAGTCATTTTTCCATCTTCACTCATGCCAGCTTTTGCTAATAATTCTTTTACATCTTCCTCTGTTGCACCATCAAATACTGGTGTAGAAATTTTCCATCCTAATGCCTTTGCTGCGCCACCTAAGTGAACCTCTAAAACTTGACCTAAGTTCATACGAGAAGGAACACCTAATGGGTTTAATAAAATATCAATTGGTGTACCATCTGGCATAAATGGCATATCTTCTTCTGGTAAAACTCTTGAAATAACACCTTTGTTACCATGACGTCCTGCCATTTTATCTCCAACAGAAATCTTTCTTTTTGTTGCAATATAACATCTAATAATTTGGTTAACACCAGGTCCTAATTCGTCTGAATTATCTCTAGTAAATATTTTAACATCAACTATTGTTCCAGCTTCTCCATGTGGTACTCTTAAAGATGTGTCTCTAACTTCTCTTGCTTTTTCTCCAAAGATAGCTCTTAATAATCTTTCTTCTGCTGTTAATTCAGTCTCTCCTTTTGGTGTAACTTTACCAACCAAAATATCTCCTGGTCTAACTTCAGCACCAATTCTAATAATTCCATTTTCATCTAAGTCTTTTAATGAATCATCACCAACGTTTGGAATGTCTCTTGTAATTTCTTCTGCTCCTAATTTAGTATCACGACATTCACAATCATATTCTTCAATGTGAATTGATGTAAATACATCTTCTTTTACTAATCTTTCATTAATTAATATAGCATCTTCGTAATTGTATCCTTCCCATGTTGAGAATGCTACTAATACGTTTTTACCAAGTGCCATTTCTCCATTTTGTGTAGCTGGTCCATCAGCAATGGCATCTCCCTTTTTAACTTTTTCACCTTTTTTTACAATTGGCTTTTGGTTAATACAAGTTCCACCGTTTGTTCTTTTAAATTTACGTAATTTATGTACAACTGTTTTTCCATTTTTATATTTAACAGTTATTGAATCACATGTTACTTTTTCAATTACTCCATCATCTTCTGCTAATACTAAAATTCCTGAATCTTTTGCTGCTCTATATTCTATACCTGTTCCTACAATTGGGCTTTCTGTAATCATAAGAGGTACTGCTTGACGTTGCATGTTTGCTCCCATCAAGGCTCTCTTAGCATCATCATGCTCTAAGAAAGGAATCATTGCTGCTGCAACAGAAACTAATTGTTTTGGTGATACATCTACATATTGTACTTTATCGCTATCTACTTCAATAACCTCGTTTTTAAATCTAACTCTAATACGTGGATGTACAAATTTTCCATCTTCATTAACTGGTTCTGATGCTTGAGCAATAATATAGTTATCTTCTACATCTGCACTCATATACTCAACAATATCTGTTAATTTATGTGTTTCTGGATCTACCTTTCTATATGGTGTTTCAATAAATCCATATTCATTAATTTGAGCAAATGAAGAAAGTGCTGAAATAAGTCCAATGTTTGGTCCTTCTGGAGATTCTATAGGACATAATCTACCATAGTGTGTATAATGAACGTCACGTACTTCAAATCCTGCTCTTTCTCTTGTTAATCCTCCAGGTCCTAAAGCTGAAATTCTTCTTTTATGTGTTAATTCTGATAATGGGTTTGTTTGATCCATAAATTGTGACAATTGTGAGCTTCCAAAGAATTCTCTAATTGCTGATGTGATTGGTTTTGTATTGATTAATGTTTGTGGTGTAACTACATCTAAATCTTGAATTGTCATTCTTTCACGAACAACTCTTTCTAATCTTGTTAAACCAATTCTAAATTGGTTTTGTAATAATTCACCAACACAACGAATTCTACGGTTTGCTAAATGGTCAATATCATCTGGTTTTCCTAATCCATGAGAAAGATTTAATAAATAGTTAATAGAAGCTATCATATCTTCTGTTGTAATATGTTTTGGTACTAATTCATCCATTCTTTCTTCTAAAGCTTTTACTAATTCTTCTTCAGATGTATTGTCTACAATGTTTTTTAAAACATTATAATTTACTAATTCTTTTATATGTAATTTACTTAAGTCAACTGTTGGTAATACTTTGTGGATATTGCATGTAGAGTTTCCTATAATTCTTACTTTTTTATCTCCAACCATAATATCTACAATGTTAATTCCTGAATCTTGAATTTCTTCTGCTACTTCTTCAGAGATAATTTCCCCTGCTTGTACAAAAACTTCTCCTGTTTCACTATCTACTATATCATTTGCAGATACTTTATCTTTAATTCTTGTAGCTAATGCTAATTTTTGATTAAATTTATATCTACCAACTTTGGCTAAATCATAACGTTTATTATCATAAAATAATCCATTAAATAAATTTCTTGCAGCATCAACTGTTGGAAGTTCTCCTGGTCTTAATTTTTTGTAAATTTCAATTAAGGCTTCATCTTGATCTTTAATAGTGTCTTTGTTTATTGTTGCTTTTAGCATTTCTTCTTCACCAAATAAATCTATTATTTGGCTATCTGTTGCTATTCCAATTGCTCTAAGCAATGTGGTTACTGGAACTTTTCTTGTTCTATCAACACGTACCCAGAATATATCATTACCATCTGTTTCATATTCTAGCCATGCTCCTCTTAATGGCATAACTGTAGAATTGTATGTTCTTTTTCCTGTTTTTGTATCAAATTCTTCTCCATAATAACAACCTGGTGAACGTACTAATTGGCTTACTACTACTCTTTCTGCACCATTAATTACGAAGGTTCCACTATCTGTCATAAGTGGGAAATCACCTAAGTAAATTTCTTGTTCTTTAATTTCACCTGTTTCACGGTTAATTAATCTTACTTTTACATGTAATCTTGTAGAATATGTAGCATCTCTTTCTTTTGCTTCTTCAACTGAGTATTTTGTTTTTTCCTCCATGTAATAATCGAAAAATTCAAGAACTAAATTTCCAGAATAATCTTCAATTGGTGAAATATCTTTTAATACTTCTCCTAATCCTTCTTCTATAAACCAGTCATATGAGTCTTTTTGCACTTTGATTAGGTTTGGCATTTCAATATAATCGCCAACTTTTGCGAAATCTTTACGAGAGGCTTTCTCGTATTTAACTTCTTTAATTTTCAAAAAAATCACCCCATAAAATGTATTTAAGCAGAAATAAAT
>ERZ1034949.1180-NODE-1180-length-13010-cov-9.130374_pt1 | contig 13010 bp, 11 predicted proteins | sample MGYA00520590_ERZ1034949 | MGnify/ENA primary metagenome ERZ1034949 (study PRJEB33766, sample SAMN09781752) | gut metagenome | biome: gut microbiome | host: Homo sapiens | place: Madagascar | study: EMG produced TPA metagenomics assembly of the PRJNA485056 data... | reverse complement strand
ACCGAGTTCCACGAGCTGCACTCCCATTTTGCCTCCATCACCCACGGGTGCCTGTTCCGCAACGCACTGGCCTGGGAGGAGTACTGGCGCTGGGACGAGGATGACACCAATGTCGCCGTCTATTATAATGTAAAGGACAAACCCTGCGGCTACATGGTGTACCTGATCAAGAACGATATCATGCACATCAAGGAAATGATCTACCTGAACCGCGAGGCACAGAAGGGCCTGTGGGAGTACATCCACGCCCACGACTCCATGATCGACGAAGTGCACGGCAACACCTACTTCAGCGAACCCATCGCCTTTGAGATAGACGACGGCGACATCAAGGAGACCATCCGCCCCTATGCCATGGGCCGCATCGTGGATGTGGCCAGCTTCCTGGAAGATTACCCCTGTGACCCGGACGGCGGCGAGCTGTGCATTGATCTGGAGATCGAGGACGACCTGCTGCCCTGGAACGACCACACCTTCCGCATCCGATTTGCGGACGGCGGCTGCACCCTGACCGACGCCCCCGCCGAATACCACCTGAAGATGGGCATCGGCACCCTTTCCACCCTGCTGCTGGGCTACAAGACCGCCGAACGTCTGTTCGAGCTGGAGCGCATCGAGGGCCGGGAGGATGCCGTGGAGCGGCTGGATGATGTGCTGTTCCACAAGATTCCTTATATTTCGGACTATATCTGATGCGGTTTCCGGAGGGCGGGGCGTTTTCCCCGCTCTTCTTTTTTGCTCTTGTGCACCGGGCACGCGCATGTTAGAATAAGACGATATTATTTTTTCAAGGAGGCCGGGCAATGAAGGGCAGAGAGGCTTATCCCGACGAAGAACTGCGCCGCCGCATCATGGACTTTATCATGGCGGCCGGGCAGACTCTGTTGGAGAACGGTGCGGAAGTGTTCCGGGTGGAGCAGACCATGGAGATCATGGCACGCTCCTTCCACCTGCGGGAGTTCCATGTTTATGTACTGACCAACGGCATTTTTGCCAGCGCCGGCACCGCAGAGATCAGCGAAGTGCGCAACGTGCCGGTGCGCACCACCCATCTGGGCCGGGTGGCGGCGGTGAACGCCCTTTCCCGCGAGATCGCCGAGACCAATATGTCGCTGGGGGAGGCCGAGTACCGTCTGGCGGCCGCCCAGCGCATCCCCTTCCCCAAGGAATGGGTGCAGCTGGTCAGCGGCATGGGCGGCGCGTTCAGCTTTGCCATGATCTTTGGCGGTGATCTGCGCAGCGCCATCGCTGCCGCCGTGGCCGGTCTGGCGGCCAGCGGCTACCTGCTGCTGTGCGGGCGGCACGGCCTGCCCGGCGGCTTCCAGAAGATCACCACCGCGTCCCTCATCACACTGGTGTGCATCCTGCTGTGTCAGGCGCTGCATACCTCGGCCAGCCATGCCATCATCGGTGCGCTGATGATCCTGACCCCCGGCATCGCCTTCACCATGGGCATCCGCGACTTCGTGCACGGCGACTACCTGTCCGGCACCATCCGCATGATCGACGCGCTGCTCATCGCCGCCAGCATCGCCATCGGCACCGGCCTTGTGCTGAGCCTGTATTCTCTGCTCACGGGGGTGGTGGTCGCATGATTTCTCTCACCAATTCCCAGATCGGGGAGCTGATGGGCCAGTTCCTGCTGGCCGGCACCGGCACCCTGAGCTTTGCCATCCTGTTCGCCTGCCCCCGCCGGAGCCTGCCCACCTGTGCGCTGGTGGGTGCCGTGGGCTGGTTCGTGTATGAGCTGTGCGTCATGCTTGGGCTGGACACCGCTGCGGCCAGCCTGCTGGCGGTGATTCCCCTCTCCATCCTCACCCGCGTGTTCGCCATCCTGCAAAAGACCCCGGTGACCGTGTTCCTGCTCTCCGGCATCTTCCCGCTGGTGCCGGGTGCAGGCATCTACTACACGGCCTACTATTTCATTCAGGGCGACAACGCACTGGCGTTGTCCAACGGCATCAGCACCTTCAAGGTCGCGGTGGCACTGGCCGTGGGCATCTCGCTGGTGCTCAGCATCCCGCTGCCGCCGCGCCATCGCTCCGGCTGACGGAAGGCCCAATTTCCTACCAAAAAACTTCGTTGTAGGTGTTGACAAATCCGTCGGAGTGGTTTATTATAAATGCAATATCACAAAAATGGCTGTGAAGAGAAGAGTAGGCCTTCGCATTGATCCTTACCAGAAAGCCCGGGCGATGGAAAAGGGCAGGAAACAGGAAGCCGAAAATGGTCTCGGAGCCGTGTGGGCGAGGCGCAGGAGTGCTAAGTCTGCAACGGGATGCGCCCGTTACAGCGTCCGGCTGTAAGCAGCAGAAGCTGCCGCAGCATCGAGGCTTTGTCCGTGAGGGCAGAGTAAACCAAGGTGGTACCACGGAAGATGTTATGCCTCCGTCCTTGCTGAGCGTTCGGCTCGTGTAAGGACGGAGGCTTTTTTCGTCCTCCGTACAAGGCGTGCGTGGACTGTGCCGCGCCGCCGCTCAACAATTTTTTACAAAGATAGAGAGGGATTTTACCATGATTACTCGTCGCGATTTTCTGAAAGTTACCGGTGTGGCCGCTGCTGCCGCTGCCCTGACCGCCTGCGGTGGTTCTTCTTCCACTGCATCCTCCACCGCTTCCAGCGCCGCTGCTTCTTCTGAGGCTGCTTCCGCTGTGGCCAAGCTGGACAAGGTCAAGGTGGCCGTGCCCAACGACACCACCAACGAGGCCCGTGCCCTGACCCTGCTGGAGAAGAACGGCTTCTTCAAGCTGAAGGCTGACGCAGGCCTGACCGCCACCGCAAAGGACATCGAGGAGAACCCCCTGAACGTTACCGTCGATGAGGTCGAGGCTGCTCAGGTGCCCAACGTCCTGCAGGACGAGGACTACGCCGTCATCAACTCCAACTACGCCATCTCTGCCGGTCTGGACCCCACGACCGATGCACTGGCCATCGAGGACGGCTCTTCCGCTTACGTCAACGTTCTGGTCTGCAAGGACGGCAACCAGGAAGAGCCCAAGATCAAGGCTCTGGCCGCTGCCCTGCAGAGCCAGCAGGTCAAGGACTTCATGGATGAGAACTATAAGGGTGCCGTGGTGTCCGTTGTGGAGAACCCCACCGACGGCTATGACGCTTCCGTTGACTACGACGCTCTGAACGGCGAGACCGTGAGCTGCGCCGCTACCCCGGCTCCCCACTGCGAGGTGCTGGAGGTCTGCAAGGAGATCCTGGCCGCCAAGGGCATCACGCTGGACATCCAGGAGTACGATGACTACATCATCCCCAACAACGTGGTCGAGGACGGCACCGTTGACACCAACTACTTCCAGCATCAGCCGTATCTGGATGACTTCAATGCAGAGCACGGCACTCACCTGGTGACGGTTGCCGGTATCCATGTGGAGCCCATGGGCATCTACGGCGGCAAGCAGGACAGCCTGGCACCCATCGAAGGCTAAAAGGAGCAATTTTCTGTGATCGAGATCAAACACCTTTCCAAGACCTTCCAGATGAAGGACGGCGCGGTGAACGCGCTGAAAGACATCAACCTGACCATTCCGGATGGTTCCATCTACGGCATCATCGGCATGTCCGGTGCGGGAAAATCCACGCTGGTGCGCTGCATCAATCTGTTGGAGCGCCCCACCGAGGGCAGCGTGGTGATCGACGGCACCGCCATGGAGACCTTGTCTCCGGCGGCCCTGCGTGAGCGCCGCCGCGAGATCACCATGATCTTCCAGCAGTTCAACCTGCTCATGCAGCGCAGCTGCCTGAAGAACATCTGTTTCCCCATGGAGCTGGCCGGTGTGAAAAAGGCCGACGCCGAAAAGCGCGCCAAAGAGCTGCTGGAGATGGTGGGCCTGCCCGACAAGGCAAACGCCTACCCCGCCCAACTGTCCGGCGGCCAGAAGCAGCGCATTGCCATTGCCCGCGCCCTGGCCACCAACCCCAAGGTGCTGCTGTGCGACGAGGCCACCAGTGCGCTGGACCCCAACACCACTCATTCCATCCTGACCCTGATCAAGGACATCAACCAGAAGCTGGGCATCACCGTGGTGGTCATCACCCACCAGATGAGCGTGGTGGAAGAGATCTGCGACAGCGTGGCCATCCTGGACGGCGGTGTGGTCATGGAAGAGGGCTCGGTGCAGGAAATTTTCGCCAACCCCAAGACGGCTGCGGCAAAGCGCCTGGTCGCCCCCAACGGCGGCAGCGCAGCCCGCGACCTTTCCAGCTTTGCGCCGGATGACCATGTGGTGCGTGTCACCTTCAACGGTTCGTCCACCGCAAAGCCGCTGGTGGCAAGTCTTGCCGCCGAAAAGGGCATTCTGGTATCGGTGCTCAGCGCCGATACCCGTGATCTGAGCGGCCAGTGCTACGGCTCCATGCTGCTCAAGCTGCCTGCCGATGTGGAGCAGGCAAAGCAGGCGGCCGCCTACATGCGCGCCCAGCCCGGTATTACGGTAGAGGAGGTGACAGGAGAATGAGCGTTGCAGATTACGGTTTTGCCATTTGGGAGACCTTTTATGTCACAGTGGTGTCCACGGCCTTTGCGCTGGTGCTGGGCCTGCCGCTGGGCGTGCTGCTGGTGGCCGGTGACAAGGACGGCGTGCTGCCCCTGCCCGGCTGGCTGATGCACATCCTCAACATCGTCATCAACATTCTGCGCAGTGTACCCTTCCTGATTTTGATGATCTGTGTATTCCCGCTCACCCGTGTCATCGTAGGCACCACGGTGGGCACCAAAGCTACCATCGTTCCGCTGGTGGTGGCCGCCTTCCCGTTCGTGGCACGTCTGGTAGAGACCAGCCTGCGCGAGCTGGACGAAGGTGTGGTGGAAGCTGCCCAGAGCATGGGTGCCACCCCGTTCCAGATCATTACCAAGGTGATGATCCCGGAGTGCCTGCCCGGCCTGATCTCCAGCATGACCACGGCCCTGACCACCATTCTGGGCTACTCGGCCATGTCCGGCGTCATTGGCGGCGGCGGCCTGGGCAAGATCGCCCTGTCCTACGGCTACTACCGCTACCAGACCGACATCATGATCGTGTGTGTCATCCTGCTGGTGCTCATGGTGCAGGTGTTCCAGAGCGCGGGCACCTTCTGGGCGACCCGGAGCGACAAGCGCCTGCGGAAGTAAAAGAGTGCCGGAAGGCTTTTCATGGTGATGGAAAAGTTTCCTTAAACCATACTGCCAGACGATCCCGGCAGGGAAAAATTTAACGTTTCAATTCCCCGCCGGAGGCTGTATGCTCCCTGCGGGGAATTGTGCTATATGGACAAACCCAGCAAAGGAGTATGTAGTATGAATCGTGATACCATCTGCGTGCAGGGCGGCTATACGCCCGGAAACGGCGAACCCCGCCAGATCCCCATCATCCAGTCCACCACCTTCAAGTACGCCACCAGCGAGGACATGGGCAAGCTGTTTGACCTGGAGGCCAACGGCTACTTCTATTCCCGCCTGCAGAACCCCACCTGTGACCTTGTGGCCCAGAAGATCTGTGAACTGGAAGGCGGCACCGCTGCCATGCTGACTTCCAGCGGGCAGGCTGCCAACTTCTTCGCCCTGTTCAACCTTTGCCAGGCCGGTGACCACATCGTGGCATCCAGCACTATCTACGGCGGCACCTTCAACCTCATCTCGGTCACCATGAAAAAGATGGGCATCGAGGCCACCTTTGTGGACCCTCTGTGCACCGAGGAAGAGCTGAACGCCGCGTTCCGCCCCAACACCAAGGTCGTATTCGGCGAGACCATCGCCAACCCCGCCCTGACCGTGCTGGACATTGAAAAGTTTGCGCAGGCAGCCCACGCCCACGGCGTGCCGCTCATCGTGGACAACACCTTCCCCACCCCGGTCAATTGCCGCCCCTTCGAGTGGGGTGCCGACATCGTGACCCACTCCACCACCAAGTACATGGACGGCCATGGCGCCGTACTGGGCGGTGCCATCGTGGACAGTGGCAAGTTCGACTGGATGGCCCACGCCGAAAAGTTCCCCGGCCTGTGCACCCCGGATGACAGCTACCACGGCATCACCTACGCCGAGCGCTTTGGCAAGGAGGGTGCCTTCATCACCAAGGCAACGGCCCAGCTGATGCGCGACTTTGGTTCCATGCAGTCCCCCATGAACGCCTACATGCTGAACCTGGGTCTGGAGAGTCTGCATGTGCGCATGCAGCGCCACTGCGAGAACGGCATGGCCGTGGCAAAGTTCCTGGAAGCTCACCCGAAGGTGGCTTACGTCAACTACTGCGGTCTGGAATCCAGCCCCTACCATGCACTGGCCGAAAAGTACCTGCCGAACGGCAGCTGCGGCGTGGTCAGCTTTGGCCTGGCCGGCGGCCGTGAGGCAGCCAGCACCTTTATGAGGGAACTGAAGCTGGCCGCCATCGAGACTCATGTGGCCGATGCCCGCACCTGCTGCCTGAACCCCGCTTCCAGCACCCACCGTCAGATGAACGATGAGCAGCTGAAGGCCGCCGGTGTGCCCGCTGAGCTGGTACGCATGAGCTGCGGCCTGGAAAGCAGCGAGGACCTCATTGCCGACATCGCACAGGCACTGGATAAGATCTGATCTTGTCCGGTCAGCTGCATGGTCGTTTTTTCTCGATGAAGGGTTCGCCGGAGTCTTTCATGGGTGGAGTTGCTGTTTCTCATTACAGCCCCACCCGTGAAACGTTTTCGGATGGCCCTGCGGGTAGAGATGCTGTTCCCCGCCACGACCTCTCCCGTGAAAAAGACAGGAACGGAAAGCCCGCAGGCTTTTCCGTTCCTGCAATAAAAATAAATATTCCGCTGAAACAGCCAGAGCGCCAGCGGAGGCTATTCTAAATCGTTAGGAGTACGAACTATGCCGCTGATCATCCCCAAGACCCTGCCCGCCTACGATGCCCTTTATGAAGAAAACGTCTTTGTCATGCACCGGGAGCGGGCACTGGCACAGCACATCCGCCCGCTGGAGATCCTAATCCTGAACCTGATGCCCACCAAGATCGCCACCGAGACCCAGATTGCCCGTCTGCTGGCCAACACGCCTTTGCAGGTGCATATGACCCTGCTGCAGACGGCCAGCCACGCCGCCACCCATGTGTCGGCCGCCCATCTGGATGCATTCTACAAGACCTTTGACGAGGTGAAGAACAACCGCTACGACGGCATGATCATCACCGGTGCCCCGGTGGAGACCATGGACTTTGAGCAGGTGGACTACTGGCCGGAACTGTGCGAGATCATGGATTTCAGCGAGACGAACGTCTACTCCACCCTGCACGTCTGCTGGGGTGCCCAGGCGGGCCTGTACTACCACTACGGTGTGCACAAGGAGCTGCTGCCGGAAAAGATGTTCGGCGTGTTCGAGCACCGGGTCACCCGCCCGGCGAACCCTCTGGTGCGCGGCTTTGACGAGGTGTTCTATGCGCCCCACAGCCGCCACACCGGCATCCGCCGGGCCGATGTGGATGCCTGCGACGCGCTGCGCATCCTGGCCGAGAGCGATGTGGCCGGGCCCTTCCTCATGAGCACCGAGAACGGACGGCAAATCTTTGTCACCGGCCACCCGGAGTACGACAAGTACACGCTGGATGCCGAGTACAAGCGGGACGTGGCCAAGGGCCTGCCCATCCATGTGCCCGTCAACTACTATCCGGACGATGACCCGGAGCAGCCTCCGCTGTTCCGCTGGCGCGCCCATGCTCACCTGCTGTACGAGAACTGGCTGAACTACTACGTCTACCAGAACACGCCTTACGATCTGGGCGAGATCCAGCGCGTGAAGCACGGCAAATAAGATTTCATCCATGCAAAGCGGCTGCTCCGGTTTTCCACATCGGGCAGCCGTTTTTGTGTAAAGAGAGCCACTGAAACGACACAAGGCCCCCGGATTCCCGGGGGCCTTGTGCTGTATGAAGAAGTCTCCAATGGAGGGAGTAAATGGCAGATCAGGCGTCGGTGCGGTCCTTCTTGAGCAGGCTCAGGATCACAGCACCCACCACGCTGCCCACAGCCAGCGCCACGCAGTACAGAGCGGCGTGGTCCACCACGGGGAACACGAAGATGCCGCCGTGGGGTGCCCGCGGCAAGGTCGGTGAAGTTGGTGCCGTTCATGGCCAGCACGCCGCCGGCAAAGCCCACAGCCAAGCCCAGACGGTCGGCGATGGACATGGCGATGAAGCCTGCCAGAATGGGCAGCATATAGTCAAAGGCTGCATTGCCCACCGTTCAAAGCTGCGCCAGCAGCTCGTCGATCTTCTCCTTTGTGGCAAGCCCAAGGCTGAAGGCCGTTGCGCTGCCGCAGGCCGTGCCCAGACGCAGTGCCTGCGCGTAGCTGCGGCTTTGCAGATACCCGGCCACAAAACCGGCCACCATGCTGTCGCCTGCGCCCACGCTGTTGACCACCTTGCCCTTGGGGCAGCCGATGCGGTGCACCTGTCCCTGCTCGTCCAGCAGCAGGGCACCGTCCCCGGCCATGCTCACCAGCACATTGCGGGCACCCTTTTCCTGCAGGGTGCGGGCCGCTGCCGCGATCTCTTCATCCGTGTGCAGCTCCCTGCCCACGATCTCGCCCAGCTCGTGGTTGTTGGGCTTGATGAGGAAGGGGTGGTAGGGCAGCACGTTCACCAGCAGGGCGCGGGTGGCGTCCACCACACAGCGCACGCCCCGGCCGTCCAGCCGGGCCAGCAGCCGCTCGTACACGTCCTGCGGCAGGCTGGCGGGGATGCTGCCGGCTAAAATCAGCACGTCATTTTCGGTCAGACCATCCAGCTTTTCTTCCAGCTGGTGCAGGGCCTCGTCCGGGATGTCCGGCCCAGCTCCGTTCAGCTCGGTCTCCTGCCCCGCCTTGATCTTGACATTGATGCGGGTCATGCCGTTTTCCAGATGCACAAAGTCGGTGTGCAGGCCCTGCGCGGCCAGACCGCGCTCCAGCCAGGCACCGGTCTCCCCGGCCACAAACCCCAGCGCCACGCTGGGGCAGCCCAGCTGGGCCAGCACACCGGACACGTTGATGCCTTTGCCGCCCAGCACGCAGTCCTCGCCGCAGGCACGGTTCACCTGCCCGACTTCCAGCGGGGCGTCCAGCCGCACCACATAGTCGATGGCCGGGTTGAATGTGACAGTGTAGATCATAGTTCCGTCTCCTTTACCAGCGTGTATTGTTTGTATTTGGGGTTGGGGCAGCGGTTGGTCAGGATGGCACCGCTGTGCAGGTCCGCGATCACCGCCGGGCAGATGCGCGCAAACTTGGCGTCATCCACCAGGAACCAGCTCTCCCGTGCGCGGTGCACCACCGTGGCTTTCACGGCGGCTTCCTCCGGGTCCGGGGTGGTGAAGCCTGCTTCCAGCGCCACACCGTTGGCCCCCATGAACGCCTTGGTGAAGTTGTACTGCTGCAGGCTGCTCACGGCTGCCGCGCCCACGATGGCCTCGGTCTGGGGCCGCAGCAGCCCGCCGGGCAGGAACACCCGGCAGCCCTTCTGGGCCAGCGTGCGGGCATGGGCCACGCCGTTGGTCACATAGTTTGCCTGCAGGGCCTCCCCCTCCAGCACCCGCACCAGTTCCAGCGTGGTGGAACCTGCGTCGATGAACACAAAGTCCTCGGCGTGGATGAGGGCCGCGGCAGCCGCCGCAATGGCCCGCTTCTGGGGCACGGCCAGCGTCTCCTTGGCCTGCATGGTGGGTTCCTCGGCCTGGAAGCGGTTGTCCGGCAGAGTGGCCCCACCGTGCACCTTGTTCAGCTTGCCCAGCCGGTCCAGCTCCGTCAGGTCACGCCGGATGGTGGACTCGCTGGTGCCCAGCGCCTCGCACAGCTCCTGCACGGTGGCCGTGCGCTGTTTGCTCAGCAGATCTAGGATCTGCCCGAACCGTTCTTCTGCCAACATGGGCTGTTTTCTCCTTTGCGCCCCGTCTCTGACGGTTTTTAGCGTTCTTTGACGGGTTTTGGTGGTTTGCATCTTTATTATAGCAAGCATTCCGTCAAAATCAATCATTTCCGGTCAATTTCACGTACAAAATTTCTCTCCGATTTTTGTGCACATCTGCCAAGGCACAAAAAAGAGCCGCTGTGCGTACCAATGCACAGCGGCTCCGGAGAGATGGTTTGCTCGGAATTATTCAGCCGTCCAGTAGAAATCGTCACCGGGCAGCGCGCCGCCCACGGCGGCGGGGTCGGCGTCAAACAGCACCTGCAGGTAAGCAGAAGCATCTGCCTTCAGCTCGTCGCCGGTCAGGCAGACGATGTTGCAGTTGGGCAGGGCCTTTTTGGCAATGGCAGCCTTGGCCACCACGCCCTGCTCTTCGCACAGGGCAGCGGTGCCGTCCAGGTCGGTGTTGGCGGCTTCCACACTCCTGGCGTAGTCGGTCAGGAAGGCGGCCACCACATCCGGGTGCTCCTCGGCGTACTCCTTGCGCACCACAGTCACACCGGTGATGAGCTGGGTATCGGCCACCTTGTTCCACTCCTCGGTCAGGTTCAGGGCCACCCGCAGAGTCTCGTCCTGCAGACCGGCGGCAGTGACATAGGGCTGGGGCAGCACGGCAATGGCGTCCTCGGTGGTGGCCATCTGGGCGGTCACCTCGGTGGCCTCGCTATAATACTCGATGGTCACGTCCTTGTCGGGGTCGATGCCGTTGGCGTTGAGCAGGTAGCGCAGCACATACTCCGGGGTGGTGCCCTTGCCGGTGGACAGGATGGTGCGGCCCTTCAGGTCAGCCATGGACTGGACGGTGTCGCCGCCCTTTTCCACCACATACAGCACGCCCAGCGTGTTGACGGCCACGGCCTGAATGCCGCCGTTGGTCTTCTGGTAGAGGGTCGCGGCCAGGTTTGCCGGGATGGCAGCCATGTCCAGCTCGCCCTTCATCAGCAGGGGCACGATCTCATCGGCGGCACCGTAGAGCTGCAGGTCGTAGTCCATGGCGGCGGTGCCGTCGGCTTCCATGCTGAGCAGGTTGACCAGACCCATGGTGGTGGGGCCCTTCAGGCCCGCGATGCGCAGGGCGTCGGTGGTGGAAAGCTCCTGTGCGGCTTCGCTGGAAGCAGCCTCGGAGGAAGCGGCCTCACTGGAGGCTGCAGAGCCGGAAACGGCGGAGCTTGCGCTGCCGCCGCAGGCTGCCAGGCACAGCGCAAGGCTGAACGCCAGCAGCAGCGATACAAATTTCTTCATGATGTCCTCTTTCTTCCCGCAGGGGTGCCGTTCCCCGCATGGGAACCGGTGCAGACCCTGCAATGCAAAATTTTACAAGGCAAATTTGCAAAAATATTTGCTTTGCGCGTCCTAGTTTACTATAATAGGGGGGAAAATACCGTTGCGCATGCAACGGAATTGCAGGAGGACTGTGGGGGCCGCTGCGGTTCCCACGGAGTTGCGATGAAAAACGATCTGCCGCTGTTACAATCCACCACCCTGTTTTCCGGTCTTTCCGCCGAGGAGCTGCAAGCACTGCTGACCCGGCTGGGGGCCGTGGAGCGCAGCTTTGGCCGGGGCGAAGTGCTCGTACTGGCCGGTGCGCCCAGCCGCCGGGTGGGCGTGGTGCTGTCCGGAGAACTGGAAGCCTACCGCCCCGGCCCGGAGGGTGCCCGTGTGCCCATTACCCGGGTGGAACCGGGCGGGGTATTCGGCGATGTGCTGGGCGGGTCCAGTCTGGCCAGCCCGGTCACGGTGCTGGCGGCCACCGCCTGCGAGGTGCTGCTGGTGCCCTACGAGCAGCTGCTGCTCTCGGACGGCAGCCCCGCCCATCAGCGGGTGCTGCAGAATCTGGTGCGCACCATCAGCGACAAATACTTCCTGCTCTCCCGCCGGGTGGACCTGCTGGTGCTGAAGAGCCTGCGCGCCAAGGTGTGCGCTTACCTGCTGAACGAGAGCGAGCGGGCCGGGAGCCTGACTTTCAGCATCCCGTTCTCCCGCGTGCAGCTGGCCGACTACCTCAACTGCGACCGCAGCGCCCTGAGCCGGGAGCTGAGCCTGATGCAGAAGGACGGCCTGCTGGATACCTTTAAAAGCAGCTTCAAACTGCTGGACCCGGACGCTCTGAAGCAGATGGTGCAATAAAGGATAAAAAGGAGTTTTTACCATGCCCAAACCGATTCTCTGGATCGTGATCCCCTGTTATAATGAGGAAGCAGTGCTGCCCATCACGGCCCCGCTGTTCCTGCAAAAGATCAACGACCTTGCCGCCCGCGGCCTTGTGAGCGACCAGAGCCGGGTGCTGTTCGTCAACGACGGCTCCAAGGATAAGACCTGGGAGCTCATTCAGGGCTTTGCAAAGCAGGACGAGCACTTCATCGGCATTGCGCAGAGCCGCAACCGCGGCCACCAGAATGCCGTACTGGCAGGCCTGATGGAAGCACTGCACAGCGGCAGCTGCGATATCACCATTTCCATCGACTGCGACGGGCAGGATGACATCAACGCCATGGATGAGATGGTGCAGAAGTATCTGGACGGTGCCGAGGTGGTGTACGGCGTGCGCAGCCGCCGCGACACCGACACCTTCTTCAAGCGATTCACCGCCGAGGGCTTCTACCATGTGATGAACGCTCTGGGCGCCGACATCGTGTTCAATCACGCCGACTACCGCCTTATCAGCACCCGTGTGCTGGAGAGCTTTGCCGACTACCACGAGGTGAACATCTTCCTGCGGGGTATGGTGCCGCTGGTGGGCTTTCCCCACGACGTGGTCACCTACGAGCGCCACGAGCGTCTGGCCGGCGAGAGCCACTATCCCCTGAGCAAGATGCTGGCACTGGCCTTTGACGGCATCACCAGCCTGTCCAACAAGCCCATCCGCATCATCACCGGAGCCGGCATCGTGGTGAGCCTGATCGGCTTCATCGGGGTCATCTGGGCCATCGTGCAGGCCATTCTGGGCTCGTCGGTGGCAGGCTGGGCCTCTATCGTCTGCATCGTCTGTTTCATGGGCGGCGTGCAGCTGGTATGCCTGGGCGTCATCGGCGAATACATCGGCAAGATCTACATGGAGACCAAGGCCCGCCCGCGCTACATCATCTCGGAGCGCACCTGGGCCCCCT
>ERZ1034949.1179-NODE-1179-length-13035-cov-61.477042_pt1 | contig 13035 bp, 17 predicted proteins | sample MGYA00520590_ERZ1034949 | MGnify/ENA primary metagenome ERZ1034949 (study PRJEB33766, sample SAMN09781752) | gut metagenome | biome: gut microbiome | host: Homo sapiens | place: Madagascar | study: EMG produced TPA metagenomics assembly of the PRJNA485056 data... | reverse complement strand
CAACCTAACTCCTTTTGAATTCAGGAATCAGGTTGCTTATTCATTTTATTATTTCACGGTCTACTTGACAGGGAGCTGTTCAAAAGTACCCAGCTTCTTTGTTTCTATAGTTATCATTTGCAAGACGCAGTAGTTTGGACTTCAACAATCTGGAGATAGATTGTTGAAGGTCGCTATCAAAAAAATATTAAAACAGCGATTACCAACTTTAGTCAACTTAGAGTTTCTCATGCACAATTGATTAGGCACTTTTTGACGCTTGCTTTGCAAGCTAGATTTCCAACTTCAAACAATTCTCAATTGTTTGAGCAATCAATCACTGCCGAGTGGGTTCTAATGTGCTGACAAATCAGCTTCTACAACCCTTTTGATATCAAGCTGCGCTTGACTTCATTTCTAACCTTAAAAGATTCCCCAAACCTTTTGAGCCATGCGGGGGTGGGAGTAAAACAGTTCAGTGAACTGTTTTAGGTCAGCAACAAGAAATTAAGACTTGCTGAGAAATCGAATTTCTCCGAAATCACCGATTTGCTTTTTAATTTCTAGGCTCATGAATAAAATCTCCACTGGAGATTTTATTTGTCCCACTCCCTTTTTTGCTACCTCAATTTTTATAAAAAAGTTCTGAAAAATCCTGTGATTTTTAATAGCAAAATCAACAATTTCAACCCTCAAATTAATATTAATTTAAGGGTTGAAACTTATAGTAAAACTATACCAACAAGAAATTATTCACATAGAAAACGACAACAAAAATCTCAATAATAACAATAGCTGGGCTTGTCACGGTAGCAGTCGCACTTGTCCTAATTCTCGCTAAACTGATTTTTTCAGGAGTCACAACTTTAGCTTCAGACGGAAGTTTGGATTTATCAAATACCAATTCTTATGACGTTTCCGAAACAGCTATGGTCTCTACTTCTGACGCTGTCAGGATAATACTATTAATGCTTATATCGTTGAAACACTTGGTTATTCGCACACTGATATTACTGATGACATTGAAAGTAGTTTTGAACAAGCCGCTTATAAGATAGATGACGGAAAACCTCTTGGGGTAATTATTCATGATACTGGCGTTGACAATTCAACGATTGAAAGCGAAGTGAATTATATGGTTCAAAGTTATGATGAAGAAGGTGTCTTTGTCCACTCTTTCATTGATAGTGATACCATTCTTCGCATTGCTGATGAAGATTACAAAGTTCAGGGTGCTGGTGCCAATGCCAATCCTTATTACATTCAATTTTAATTAACACATGAGGATTCTCAAAAAGGCTTCGCCGAGCAACTAGCAAACGCAGCTTATTATACTGCCTACATGCTCAAAAAATATGACCTTCCTGTAACACTTGGTCAAGAAGATGGCGAAGGAACCATTTGGACACATGAAATGGTCAGCTTTTACCTTGATGGTACTGACCACGTTGATCCAACTGATTACTGGACAGAAACCGCTAATGATTATTTCGGTACGGACTATGACGTCGAAGATTTTGTTGAACTCGTCCAAGCTTATTATAATGCTCTCTAAAAGGTGCAAACTTGTACCTTTTTATTTTTTTAGTAAAATAGTAATTGACTAATGAATAGAAAGATTGAGAGGGAAAATGGCAAAAAAAGTAAAATTAAAAAAGACACTTGTTGATCAAATTCTGGACAAGGCAAAAATCGAACACGACAGCTTAGCAATCAATGCACTTGAGGTAGACTTACCAGATGACATTGAAAAATCTGATATTTTCAAAACCCTTGCTCTAACAGGTGACAAAACAGGCCCTCTAATCGGAATTGTTCAAATCACCGAACATCTTTCTGAGAAAAAATTAGCCAAAGTTTCTGGCAACAAAAAAGTCAGCATGATTCCACAAAAAAATCTTCAAAAAACAACTGACTACATTCACGGAGCAAATAATCCTGTCGGTATTCATCAGAAACACAATTTTCCGATTTTCATTGATAACCGTGCTCTAGAAATGGGAACGATGATTGTTTCTGCCGGTGAAATCGGACGTTCTATCCGCATTGACAGTCAAACCTTGGCAGATTTTATTGGTGCCAGCTTTGCTGACTTGATTGACAATTCACATTAATTTTTAGATTGGAAAGTAACTGATGAAATTTTATTTTGTACGTCATGGTAAAACACAATGGAACTTAGAAGGACGTTTCCAAGGAGCAAATGGTGACTCACCTCTCTTGGAGGAATCTGTTCATGATTTGGAAAAATTAGGTGATTATCTCCAAGATGTTAAATTTGATGTCGTTTTTTCAAGTGATTTAAAACGTGCCAGCGATACTTGCAAGATTATCATGTCACGCAGCCACTATCCAAAGGCAATCAGCTTTCAACCCTCGCTGCGTGAATGGCATCTTGGAAGATTGGAAGGCAGCAAAATTGCAACGATAACATCTATTTATCCTCAACAAATGCAAGCTTTTCGACATAATTTAGCTAAATTCGATAATGATGTATTTGACGCTGAATCTGTTTATCAAACCACTAAACGCGTTGAGTCATTCATTAAATCAATGAAAAATCAACCTTATCAGAATGTCTTGTTAGTTGGGCATGGTGCTAATTTTACCGCCTCTATCCGTACTTTATTAGGATATGAACCAGCCGTCCTCCGTGCCCAAGGCGGACTTGATAACGGTAGTGTGACGGTTTTAGAGACCAAGGATTTTAAAACTTTTACTTGTCTAAAATGGAATGACACATCTTATAAACAAAAGAAATCTTAAAGACGAAAAACCCTCCTAGATGGCACTTAGGAGGGGCATTTATTAGTTATTTCTTGCGTATTTTAGACGCAAAACTTTTTCTTGTTGTTTATCCAAACGAAGCAGGATAACAACTTTATCAATACTCATGTTACTTTCAAGCAGACGTTCTGCTGCCATCATCAATCCGTTGTTGATACCCATTTCAAGAATTGGATTGTTCTTGTCATTAATATCAAAGATAAATTTATTATCAGGAAGGTCAAAGAGAACTTTCACAGCTCCGAACAGCTGTTCAAAGTTATCAATAGCAACATCATAAACTGGTTTAATATCAGGCTTCAAGCTACGGCCACGGTGGTTAAACCACATTGAATGCCAGCCACCATTGAAAGCACCAACAACGTCATTGTCATATGAATCACCAACGTAAAGTGTTGTTGCAGGGTTCATGTCAAATTGCTCCGCAGCAAGATTGAAAATCTCTTTTTCTGGTTTTTGGAAACCAGTCGCTTGGCTGACAAGGACACGTTTTGGATCAACATAATCATAAAGACCAAGTTTTTTAACTTTTTTCAATTGGTGTTCCGTTGGTCCATTCGTGATAATTCCCATTGGAACGCCTTTTTTTTTAAGAAAATCAAGCGTGATGCGCATCTCATCAAGCATTGTGATATTTTCCAATTCCTCTTCATAAATTTCTTGGAAATGCACGCCAGTTGCTGCATCAATTTCACGGTAACCAAATTCTAATAAGGTTTCCTTGCAACGCCAAAAACGGAAATACTCAGTTGTCCATTCACCTGCCATTACACGCGGAAAGCCGACATCTGAATAATGACGGAAACGAATATAAGCCTGATTGATTTTACTCATATCAAAATCAGGAAAACATTTCTCAACGGCAATACGATAAGGTGCTTGTTGGTCATAAATCGTATCATCAACATCAAAAACAATTGAAGTAATCATAAATCTCTTTTCTCTCTAATAAATTTTACCGTCACATATTATACTATTTTTTACCCTTCTTTTCAATCAAAGACAAGAAAACAAAGCTAATAGAAAAATGCTCAAACCTCATTATCAATGCAATTATATTTACAAGACATGATTCTTTGAACTTTGACAATCTGGAAAGAGACCGTTTTAGCTCAGCAATAAAAATAAAAACTTGCTAAAAAATCGAATTGCTTTTAGAATTACTAATTTTTGTCCCATTCCCAAGCAAAGCACGCAAAAATAAGGTGTATTCTAGCCTCTTTTATGATACAATAGGAAAGAATACTTATTGGAGGAAAACATGTCAAACGAACACATTGAAGAATTAAACGATCAACAAATCGTGCGTCGTGAAAAAATGGCAGCATTGGCTGAACAAGGCATCGATCCTTTCGGAACTCGATTTGAACGCACAGCTACTTCTGGTCAATTAAAAGAAAAATACGCTGACAAAACTAAAGAAGAATTGCATGAAATTAACAAGACAGCTACTATCGCTGGTCGTCTAATGACTAAGCGTGGTAAAGGTAAAGTTGGTTTTGCACACATTCAAGACTGCGACGGTCAAATCCAAGTCTATGTCCGCAAAGATGCTGTCGGTGACGAAAACTATCACATTTTCAAAAAAGTAGACCTCGGTGACTTCCTCGGTATTGAAGGTGAAATCATGCGTACAGATATGGGGGAATTGACAATCAAAGCCACTCACCTTACCCACTTGTCTAAAGCACTTCGTCCACTTCCAGAAAAATTCCACGGACTTACAGACGTTGAAACTAAATATCGTAAACGTTACCTTGACTTGATTTCAAACCGTGAAAGTTTTGAACGCTTTGTGACTCGTTCAAAAATCATCTCAGAAATCCGTCGTTACCTTGACGGACTTGGTTTCTTAGAAGTTGAAACTCCAGTCCTTCACAACGAAGCTGGCGGTGCTGCTGCTCGCCCATTTATCACTCACCACAACGCACAAGATATGGACATGGTTCTTCGTATTGCAACCGAACTTCACTTGAAACGTCTTATCGTTGGTGGTATGGAAAGAGTGTACGAAATTGGACGTATCTTCCGTAACGAAGGTATGGATGCCACACATAATCCTGAATTCACATCTATCGAAGTTTATCAAGCCTATGCTGACTTCAAAGATATCATGGATTTGACAGAAGGCATTATCCAACACGCTTCAAAAGCTGTTAAAGGTGACGGTCCTATTTCATACCAAGGAACTGAAATTGCCATTGACAAACCATTTAAACGTGTTCACATGGTTGATGCTATCAAAGAAGTCACTGGCGTTGATTTTTGGAAAGAAATGACTCTCGAAGAAGCGCAAGCTATTGCCAAAGAGAAAAATGTACCAGTTGAAAAACACTTCACTTCAGTTGGTCACATCATCAACGCTTTCTTTGAAGAATTTGTCGAAGAAACATTGATTCAACCGACATTCGTTTATGGACACCCTGTTGAAGTTTCTCCTCTTGCTAAGAAAAACGCAGAAGATCCTCGCTTCACTGACCGCTTCGAACTCTTCATCATGACTAAAGAATACGGTAATGCCTTTACCGAACTTAACGATCCAATCGATCAATTGTCACGTTTTGAAGCCCAAGCAAAAGCTAAAGAACTTGGTGACGACGAAGCAACTGAAATTGACTACGACTACGTCGAAGCCCTTGAATACGGTATGCCACCAACAGGTGGACTTGGTATCGGTATCGACCGCCTAGTCATGCTCCTCACAGACACAACAACAATCCGCGACGTCTTATTGTTCCCAACAATGAAATAATTTAGATTAAAAGCGTTGATTTATCAACGTTTTTAGTTTATAAAGAACAAAACTTACGACCAATTTACGACAAGTCTAATACTTCTTAATAAAGATAAAACCGAACATCTCAAGTCTAGAATGTTTTTCTAGGTAAGATGTTCGGTTTTCTGTAAGATCTGTTTTAATATCTTTCTTTTTATTGGGTTCAAAAAAACTCTATCTTAACTTTCCTTAACACATTTCATTGGAAAAGTTCTCAATAATTTACATAAATTTCTTTGAAATATAAAAAGAACCCATTTCCTTTAAAATTTTAATGCTATTAACATTCTAAAGTTACTAATATTATAACTAATATTGTATATATGGAAAAAATGGAGGTTAACTATGAAAAAAGACGCTATTTTATCAGATGATAGAAAATATCGTTACATTTTATCAAGAACTTGGGATGAAATAAAACCTATCGTTCTATTTATCGGATAAAATCCATCAACTGGCGACGAAAACGAAAACGATCCAACAATCAGAAAATGTATCAACTTTGCTAAAAATTGGGGTTATGGTGGAATTCTAATGGCAAACCTATTCGCTCTAAGCTCAACAAATCCACAAGGTTTATATTCCGAATTGAATCCAATTGGTATTGATAATGATTTTTATATCAAAGATTCTGCCAATAAAGCAGATATAATAATTGCTTGTTGGGGAAATCACGGTAGTTTCAGAAATCGTTCACAAGAGGTCTCTAAACTAATCAATTCTTTATATTGTTTAGATATCAATAAAAGTGGAGAGCCAAAGCATCCTCTCTACATTAAGAAAGGTGTAATCCCAAAGCCATACACAAGATGAGTTTTCCAAAAAAGAGACATATTTTTGGAAAATAGTAATATTTATAAAACAAAAAACGATAAGTAGTTCACTTATCGTTTTTAAGGTACACACATACAAATATTAATAGTATCAAAAGTATAGAATTAAAGTTGGAAGTATTGCATCGAATATTTCTTAAATTCTTATAACCTTATATTTTTCTCTTAGGATTTTATTTCTGAAAAATGATCATTCAAGAAATCTGCAATAGGTTGAATTACCGCTCTTGCTAGTAATACAGGAACAGCATTCCCAATTTGCTTATAGATTTTATCAATCTGAGCATTCTTTGATATTTCTCTTCCTGACTTTCCGATAGCTGATCCCTTACTAAATTCAAACCAATCTGGAAATGTTTGAATCCTAGCAATTTCTTTTGTTGATAATCGTCTATTATCTCCATTAAACTTCCAATGCTTATGCCCTTCTTCATCAGAATAACTCGTCATCGGTAAACCACCTGGATGTTGTGGAGCTTGTCTTCCACTTGCCTGTATTGTAAAACTTTGGTCATTCCATGATTTTTTCCTATTTCGAGACATATAGATCGTACTATATGTCCCCTCGAAAACTTCTCCCGGATTACTTTCTAAATCTCCAATAGCTTCTCTCAAAGTAACCCACGGTACCTTCTCAGACAATAAATCTATTTCAGTTGGACTTCCATGAGTAGGTAATGGTAACTTATAGTGATAATCAAATTTTTTTTCAATTTTGTCTTTATGAACACCAACTAAAAATACACGTTCTCGAGATTGTGGTACACCATAGTCTCTTGCATTTACAAGATGAGCCGTTACAGTATAGCCAGCACTTGAAAAATCTTCTATAATTTGTTTCAATACCTCACCTTTTCCTAACGTCATCATTCCTTTTACATTTTCTGCAACAAAAAATAACGGTTGGGTTTGAACTAACTCACGAATAAAATGTATGTACAAAAAATTTCTTTCGTCATCTATCAAACGAGGTCCCGCCTCACTAAATCCAGGGCACGGGAATCCACCAATTGTTAAATCATTATTTGGAAAATGTGCCACTTTTCTTATATCCTTTTGATGTTGGATAATATATGAACTAAAGTTCTTTTTGTAAGTTTCATTAGCTTCTACAAACATGTCATTTGTATAAATAGTATGAAATAAACTTTTACTTCTAACGTCGTCAAATAACTCTTTATTATTAAACGCTTTAATTGCTTCGGTATATCCAATTCTTGATACCAAACCTGCAAGTTCTGTACCTAAATCTAACCCACCAGCTCCAGAAAATAGTGAAACAACATTAATTCGATCATTTCTAGTTTGTACTTTTTGAACTAATTCTAAATCGGATGAATCTTCAATAATCTTATTCGTTTCTTCTTTTATTTTTTTTAGTAAAACATCTTTTACCTCTTCAGTAGTTAAATTGGATGCTGATTTAAATTTTCCTCTAGATTTCTCTTTTTCATCTTTTATGTTTTTTTTTCTCATTTCTACCTATATTGTCTTTCTAAATATTCGTCTTATCTATCTTAGCAAAAATTTAATATAAAGGCCAGAAAAATTATTCATTAATTAAATCTGGTCGGCAGAAGTTTTCTGAACTAATATCATCTGTATTATTAATATTTAATTCTCTTAAAGTCTCAAATAGTTTACTTGCCATTTCATTTCCCTTCCTAATCAATGGAGAATCGTAACTAAATACAGGAAGTAATTTTTCTTCCTGTACTTCCCAATCTATTTGAACAGCTAATGGTCTATCACCATCAAACTTACCCTCAAATGTTCTATAATTTAATGCTTTACAAGCAAAATATACATCTGGGTGCTCATCAACATATTCATCAATCGTCTGTAAATTATTGATAAGTACTTGGGGATCATCTAGTTCATCGGTTCTTAGCATATAATTTGCAACGCCTGAATTAGGAATTCTAACTCCATCAACCATTGCATCCTTTTTATCTACTGGCAAATTTTCTCCAGAATAAATATCTAAAATTTGCTTTTTAGTTAGTTTAAGTTTAGTTGATAATTTTCCACTTTTAACATCAAGAAGTTCATACTTCCAACCCAAAGTTATAGAACCATTGAAGCGCCCTTTTTTAATTATAATGGGTCTGCATTCAAATTCCCTTTTTATTTGAGTAGTACCAGACTTTATTATCTTCATCCAATCACTTCCCAAAAGAGCTTCTGCTCTCTCAGCTTTCATTTTATTTTCTATAAATTGGGCATTCTCTTGCTTATATGAAATTTTAAATTCATATTTTTTAGAATGATTATCTTCTGCCTCGATATAAATATCAGTCTTACACTCTCCTGAAGCAACTGTTGGCTTAGCAACCCTTAAAACCTTTAATTTTTCTCCTTTAAAATCAAAAATAGTCCCCACTGATAATGTCTCAGCAATCTTATGTTCATTTTTTGAAAAAGTTTTTCCCATATCCTATCACTCCTTATTCTTTTCATCACCGACACCAATAAATAACTGAGAAATTGAAATATCAAATCCACTTGCAATTTTTTCAATATTTTTTAATGAAACATTTCTTTTTCCAGATTCTATCGAAGCATAGTAAGTTCTATCCAATCCAATTTTAAATGCAAATTTTTCCTGACTAAATCCTGTTTGTTTTCTTAATTCTTTGATTCTTTTCCCAAATACAACTTGTATCATTAATCCATTCTCACTTTAGTAAATTCTTTAATTTTTATTTTAAAGATTTATGCCTATTTAGCAACGGACTATGAGCAACAAAAAAAGAAGAACAAATGCTCTTCTTTTTTTATTTGTGATTTAATATAGTTCATTTTTGAAGGGGATTTTTAAACTTTTGAAAAGACTATTTTCTTGGAAAGCTAAAAAACATAGTAAATTTCATTCTTTAGATCAATTTACGCCAATCTTCATCAATTCTATTATTTGTTGCTGTCCAAGTAGAAGCAAGGTTAAAAATGGGGAATTCTTTATGTTTATCGTTTGTATCATAATATGAGAGTCTTACTTCATCAAAAGTTTTACCGTTGAAATCTTTCTGTAGTAAAATAAATTCTAAATCAAATCTTTTGATTTCACTACCACTTAGTAAGAAAGAATATGAACCATTATTCCCAAAATATTCTTTCCCCTCTTTAGTGTCATGATGAGTTACCTGTATCATATTACCCACATGTTTATTCTGAGAATAAAGTGACAGATTTACATTTCTTATAATCTGTTTAGTTGACTTTGTATTGTGCAATTCGATCCATAAAGGAACATCAAATACCATCCCATTTAGTGATTTACTAAAGCCCCACGCCTCATTTGTTGACTTATTATAAACGGATTTAATGTAAATATGAACCTTTCCCCTATTTGATAGTACATACATAAAATAAGTTTGAGCAAAAAATCCAATTAGAGTGGAGACTAAGGATATTAAAGCACCAATTATGAGCAAAACAATTTCTTTATCTTTAAAACTTTCCATTAAAAAACTTCCTCACTTCTCCCATCAAAATACACTCTTTTTGCAATTTCATCATTAACTTTGTTTAACTCATCTTCACTTTTGTTAGAAGTGTCAATATCAAGATTTTCTAGAGAACCAAATTCTCTCTCTAAATCTAATAATAACTGAATCAATTTTGTCTTAACGCTACTTAAAATTCGCAAGAAAGTTGTTTTACTAATGACTTGCTCTAATCTTATACATCTTATCATACCACCACTATTATTGCTTATAATTCCAGCGCAATCAATTAAATTAAAAGAAACCTCATTCTCACTCTTTATCGTATCTTCTATAATATTTATTCCCTCTTTTATCACCCTTGTTTTTAAAACTTCTTGTAATTCATTACTAAAATATGATTCTGATAGTGGCTGCCTCTTTACTAAATTATTTGCATTAAAACCAGTGTACCTAATCATATAAGTTACCTTTTTACGATAATCAGGTACGATACTGTCGCTAGTATATCCATTTAACTCATTTTCTATCCATTGTTGAAGTTTTGGATTATTCAACGTATATGAAATAACTAATAACCTTTGAAGAGCATTTTCAACTGTTATATTATCCTGAGCAATATCTTTAATTATCTGACTTCTTGTCATTTTCTAATTTCCTTCTCTAATTACCCTTATTCAATTCAAGTATATCGTACTATTAACTTAAATCATTATTTTAGTTCTATATTCAATATATTTAAAATCCCCTAATGTTTTTATCGTTATATTCTAAAACTACTTAAAATCGAAAATAGTGACCTCATCCTTTTATTGATTCCACTCTCCCCTCACCCTACCAACTCACTAATATCTTCAATTACTTTGGCGTTCATAGTATTGAGGGTTTCGATTTCTGATTGGTTGTATGGGAATGTGTTAAGCAGGATACCGTCGATGCCTGCTGCTTGTGAGATTCCCATGTCGCTCGTAAAATCATTGCCAACCATAACGGTTTCTTCTGGATTAAGTTGATTGTCGTTCAAGACCAGATTCATGAATTCAACTTGTGGTTTTTTCATTTTGTAATCAGACGAGATGTAAATCTTATCAAGAAATTCTCTGCAGCCTGTCATTTCAATTTCAGCTTGGGTGAAAGCTCGCTGGGCATTTGACAATAAAATAACTGTTGCTCCTACTTCTTTGAGTGTTTTCAAAGTCGCTAAGGTATTTTCGTAAGTTTGCAATTTCTTGCGTGACAACATTCTAAAAGTTTGGGCAATTAGATTTCCCCATGTTTCAAGGTCTAAAATAATGCTATCTGTGGCATGCTTGTGCGTTGCTTCTAACAGCAATTCAATAAAAACAACCACCAAATCAACCTCAACATGTTCTAAATGAGAACGTTTGCGTAATTGATTTTCTTGACGTTTAATATGGTTATCATAATTTGCTTTAAGCTCCGCAGCAAAATAATCAGCGCCATAAGCGGCATAAAGCGCAGCCATTTGCTCCCAAAGCTTCTCGTCATCCTCGTCTGTCCAAATATCTACAAGTGTGCCATAAAAGTCAAAAATGTAATTCTTATATTGTAAATCTGCCATTTTTCCTCGCCTTTTTAATGATTATGATTACGTTTCCAAATTTCATTATAATGAAAAATACGTGATTTGACTAGCCTTAGAATGTCAAAGAAAGCTACTTTATGCTACAATATGAGTAAGTATTATATTCAAAAGGAATTGCTATGTCTAAAAATATTGTCTATTTCATTTCTGCTATCATCTTTTTAGTTTATGGCTTGTTAGAGCATAAAGCAATCTTTATCATTCTGGGAATTGTTTTTGGAGTGATTGGGGTAGCAGATTATCTCAACCATAAAGGAAAATGAAATCGCTGAAAAAGCGATTTTTTTCTTGACATTCTGCTTAGCTTTGGAAAAAGTTTAGTTAACCTAACCCTAAACATAAGTTAACTAAAGTAAGCAAGGAGATTTTATGTCTAGAAATAAGCTTTTAATGCTCATCTTCCCAGCATTTGGTGCTGCTTTGATTGCGGTACTTTCACAGATTGTAATTCCTATCGGAACGGTTCCCTTTACGCTTCAAACGCTTGCTGTTGGACTTATCGCGTCGATTTTCCGTCCACGTGAAGCCGCGCTCAGTGTGGCGCTTTATCTGCTACTTGGCGCTATTGGGCTTCCTGTTTTCGCAGGTGGTAGCGGAGGTATTGCAGCATTATCAGGTCCAACATCTGGTTTTCTCTGGGGCTTTCTTTTCTACGCTGTCTTAACTTCTTACCTAGCCAATACGGAAAGCTCTTTGGTTAAGATTTTTATTAGCAATCTACTCGGTAATTGTTTAGCTTTTATTTGCGGAGTGATTGGCTTATATTTTTTAGCAAATATGAGCTGGCAAGCTGCTTTCTTAGCTGGCGTTGTACCTTTCATCATTCCTGAAATTGGAAAACTTCTAGCTATTACAGCTATCAGTAAACCTTTATTTATCTCTCTAAAAAATACTGCCTATTTTGCATAAAAAAGGGAGTGAGACAAATAAAATCTCCAGTGGAGATTTTATTCATGAGCCTAGAAATTAAAAAGCGAATCAGTAGTTTCGTAGAAACTTGATTTCTCAGCAAATCTTAATTTCTTGTTGCTGACCTAAAACAGTTCACTGAACTGTTTTACTCCCACCCACGCATGGCTCAAAAGGTTTTAAGGTTAGAAATGAAGTCAAGCACAGCTTGATATCAAAAGGGTTGTAAAAGCTGATTTGTCAGCGCATTAGAACCCACTCAACTACTGCGCCTTGTAAATAATAACTATATAAATAAAGAAGCTGAGTACTTTTGTCTCAGCCTCTTTTATCTCTAACTTAGCCGCGGAAAGCGTCCAAGATGATTTTAAATTCATCATTTGTGAGTGTCACACCTTTGCCCATTTTGCTGTGGTCTGGGCTCCATGAACGAATATCAAATTTTGGCTCTGCTCCGTTAAAACTGACGCGGTTCAATTCTTTTGTCCAACCTTTATCGCTCTCAGATAGGGTAAGTAAGTGTTCAACAATTTCAAATTTAAATTCTGACATAATAAATCTTCCTCCTAATATATATATTCGTAAAAAAACTTTCTAAACTTTTGATTATTTATTTTGGGAACTATATACCAGTTTACACCACAAACAACATATTGTATTTTTGATATTCTCGTAAGCACTATATATTGTGTCTAGTGT
>ERZ1034949.1174-NODE-1174-length-13084-cov-16.017039_pt1 | contig 13084 bp, 12 predicted proteins | sample MGYA00520590_ERZ1034949 | MGnify/ENA primary metagenome ERZ1034949 (study PRJEB33766, sample SAMN09781752) | gut metagenome | biome: gut microbiome | host: Homo sapiens | place: Madagascar | study: EMG produced TPA metagenomics assembly of the PRJNA485056 data... | reverse complement strand
AATTATTATATAAATAAATACGTTATTTCATTAACAAAAAACCACACGTCTGACACGTAATTTTCTGTTATAAAAAAACCCCCAACGGAAAAAAATCTGTCAGGGGTTTATAAAATTGCAAAAGCTTATTTGCGACGCAAGAAAGACGGAATATCCAATTCATCTCCGGAAAGTTCCGGAACATCGTTATTGTCATCTACCGAAAATTTTACAATATTTTCCGGCAATTCTTCTGCATCTTCTTTCTTTTTACGATTGCGATAACCAATAACTCGTTCAATAAAAGTTGGTTTTACATCATCTTCATCTGCATGACCATCTTCTTCCGGTTCGTTTACCGGTTCTGCCGGTTTGCTGTCCTTAAAAATATCCGAATCATGTTCTTTAAACAAAACAGGTTCATCTTCTTTTTCCGTTATATTTTGCAAAGATGTTGAGCTAAAGAAAAAATCATTATCCTTAGTTGTGGCTGCAACATTTAATTCTTCCGCGCCTTTTTCTTCGTCTTCCGTTTTGTTGGCAGAACCATTCATAATGGCATTAAACAAAGCTGAAGCTTGCGGAACTTCCGGAAGTTCATCTGACTTATCCAATGAAGAAAAATCGTCATCCAGCGCGTTTTCTTCTGCTGTCGGTTGACTATCCGTCTCAATATCTTCTGGTTGAACTGTAGATTCATTATCTTCAGGCAAATCCAAAGAAACAGGGACGGTATCATCACTCATCGATTCTTCAGCAGGCACAACAGTCGGCACAAAATTAGAGTCATCATAACTTTGGTCTATTAAAGATGGTTCTTTTGTGCGAGGCAGCAATTCCGGCTGAGGTTTTCCGTCGCTAATACCGGTCACCACTATAGAAACTCTGATTTTACCAGCCAAAGCTTCATCATAGCTTGAGCCGAAAATGATATTGGCATTATCATCAACTTCTTCTTTAATGATATTTGCAGCTTCGTCAATTTCCATCAAAGTAATATCATCACCGCCTGTGATATTTATCAAAACGCCTTTGGCGCCGTGCATTGTGCAATCGTCCAAAAGCGGATTAGACAAAGCTTGTTTAGCAGCTTCTTCCGCTCTATTATCACCATCGGCCTCACCTGTTCCCATAATAGCTTTGCCTTTATCCTGCATAATATTTTTAACATCCGCAAAATCAAGGTTGATAAGTCCGGGCATCATCATCAAATCAGTAATAGAACGAACTCCGGAATAAAGTACATCATCAGCCATTAAAAAGGCTTCGGCCAGAGTCGTTTTTTTATCTGCAATACGGAAAAGATTTTGGTTTGGGATAACTATGATACTGTCAACTTCACTAGTAAAATTAGCCAAAGCGCTTTCGGCTGTTTCCATACGTTTGCGCCCTTCAAAGCTAAAAGGTTTGGTCACAACGCCTACAGTTAAAATACCTTTTTCTTTAGCAATATGCGCCACAACCGGAGCCGCTCCGGAACCTGTACCGCCGCCCATACCGGCAGTAATAAACACCATGTTTACACCCTCAAGTTCACGAGCAATTTCCTCTTTAGCTTCTTCAGCTGCAATCTTACCGATTTCCGGACGAGCTCCTGCGCCCAAACCCTGAGTTATTTCCAACCCCAACTGAATTTTACGGCTGGCAGAAGAATGTGCCAAAGCTTGAGCATCTGTATTAGCCACAACAAAATCCACGCCTTCCAAATTTTTGGCAATCATATTGTTGACGGCATTTCCACCGCCGCCGCCGACACCAATTACGGCAATTCGCGGTTTTAAATGTGATACTGTGGTATCGGCAACACCCAAGTTTATTGACATCTGTTTTTCTCCCAATTAGAAAATTTCACATATATGGATTAAAATAGCTGAAATATATTAAGTTTTTGTTACCGTTTTTAAGAATTTTGACGAATCCAATTAAAAATTTTCATCAATTTTCCACTATCGCCGTTCGGACTATTTATAATTTTGTGCGGTTTACGTTCCATAGAAGTAGTTGCCAGCTGCAAAAGTCCTAGCGCTGTAGAAAAAATAGGATTATTGATAATTTCCGGAACTCCGGCTATATTGCGCGGATTTCCCAAACGAACCTGTTTATCCAATATGACTGCGGCCACATCTCTGATTCCCGGAAGCTGGCTGCATCCGCCCGTAAGCACAACACGATGATTTTTTTTGTTTTGCAGTCCCTGCTGTGCCAAACGTCTGGCAACCATTTCAAAAATTTCCTCAACCCTCGGTGCTATAATATTTATTAAATCTGAACGGTGCATTTGCCGAATAGAACTATCATCTTCCTCACCCAGCGGATAGACATTTATACTTTCATACTTATCATGACTGACCAAAAAAGCACAGCCATGACGATTTTTCAAATCTTCAGCATGCGCGAATGAGGTCGTAAGTCCCTGAGTTATATCTTTTGTAATATTTATTCCGCCGACCGGCAATGTAGAAAAAGCAATTGGTCCGCCATTTTTAAAGGTGGCAATGCTGGTAGTGCCGCCGCCGATATCAATGATTGTTGCCCCATATTCGCGTTCATCTTCAACCAAACACGCCATACCGGAAGCAAAAGCCGAAAACACTTTTTTTTCTATATCCAGATGCGCGGCCTCCACCACCGACTGCAAATTTTTATATAAAATATGAGGATACATACCCAGCAAAATTCCGGCTGAAAGTTCTTCGCCATAAATATTAAGAGGATTTTTAAGGTCTTCGCAGCCATCAACCCGATATCCGGTAGAAAGACAATGAATCAATTCATTATTTTCCACATTTATTTTGACCTTATTTTTTACTTTTTCCACATCTATATCACTAATCGGACGATTCTTTTTAAGAGATATAGAAGCCGTGCATAAACGGCTGAAAGTTTTGTCTCCCGAAACATTCAAAATCACGCTATCAATACGTTCTCCGGCCATTTGTTCTGCTGTTTCCACCGCATTGCAGACAGAAATAGTTGCCTCGTTAACATCTGTAATAACACCATTTTTAATGCCTTTAGACGCATTATATCCATAGCTCACGACGTTTATTTTTTTGTCCTTGCCCACATGCGCAATCAAACAGCAAACTTTTGATGAGCCTACATCAAGGGCGGCAACAGTAGAGCGATTCACGACAGACTATCCTTAACTTTCAATTACATGTTAGTATTTTTGTTACTGATTTTCACAATAACTTTATTTTTCAATCTTAAATCAATGAAAGTTAATTTACGTTTAAGAATACCGCGCGTTTTATCTAATTTGACTAATTTTTTCCACGCGTCCGCTACATCATCTTCCGGAAGTTTGACAGTAATGCCATTCAAAACATCATCAAAAATCAAATTCCAGCGGCGTTCAGAAATAAAATTAGCCACTTTGACACGAGCAAAAAGTTCTTTGTCATTTTCAATTATTTTCAACAAAGAATTTATATGTTCCGGAGCTCCCTGCCCCACAATCTGTAAAATATTCTTTTGCAAAACATATTCTGTTTCGATAATTTTTCCATCTTCATCAATCGGATAAAACTCGTTTTGATATTGCCATATAGATTTTACTTTTTTTTCTCTGATACTGATATGAATCACATTTGGAAAATACCGCCGGCTTACACTTGCTTCTTTTACCCACGGTAAAGTTTTAACTTTTTCACATACGGCTTTTAAATCTATTTCCAAAATATTATCGCCGCGTTTTAAACCAATAACATGCAAAACATCGTCTTTAGAAGTTTTTTCGCGTCCCTCTAAAGTAATATCATCCAATCCCCAACCGGCAGTAGCGGTTTTATTATAGATTTCGGTTAACAATGAATCTATATGTTTGCTGACCAGATTGTGCCGAACAGTAATAACCCCAAAAGTCAGCAGCCAAATAAAGCCGAGCAGAATCATATTTCCCAGCAAGCGATATGGCCACAGCACCGGCGCATATATTTTATTTTCCATCGTCACCATTATTTTCGCCTACAATCTTAACTTCCCATTCCAAGTTTATACCGGTTTGTTTTTTTACCAATTCTCTTACGGTTTCGCCCAAGTTTTCCAAATCTGCCGCAGTTGCCGAACCATCATTTATCATAAAATTACAATGTTTTTCGGCAAACGATGCTCCGCCCACTTTAAGACCGCATCCGCCCGAATTTTTTATCAACTCCCACGCCCTGAAACCTTCGGGATTCTTAAACGTTGAACCGGCCGTGCGTACATTTTGCGGCTGATGAGCCGCGCGATAAGCGGCATTTTCGGCAATAGTCGAGGCAATTTGTTCACTCGGTGCCTGTTTTATTTTCAGATACAATTCCAAAACAATCCAATCCGCCGGAAAATCGCTATGCCTATAACCAAAATGGAAATCTTCCGGCTTTGCCTCAAAAACATTTCCATCCATATCCATAATTTTTGCTTTTTGTAAAACTTGAGATAATTCTCCACCGAAACAGCCGGCATTAGAACGCACGAGGCCCCCTATGCTTCCGGGAATTGAACATATAAATTCCAATCCTGCCACACTGTTTTGAAGCAAAATATTTTTCAAAGCAGCATTTTTCAAACCGCTGCCAACACACAAAGTATCATCTTGAATACTCCATTCCGCAAACTTCGGAGATTTTAATTTTATGACTACCCCTTTCATACCTCCATCTCGTACCAAAAGATTGGAGCCTGCCCCCAGAATAAATAACGATGTATTTTTGGGTTTATTTTTTAAAAAATCCTGCAAATCTTTTTCATCTTGCGGAAAAAACATAACTTCAGCCGGTCCGCCGACATTCAGCCATGTATATTTTTTTAGTGGTTCATTGAACTTATATTCGCCTTTAACCTCAGGCAGAGTCTGCAGCAATTCCGTCATCAATATAAATCCTTATCTTCCGAAGCCGTGTTTTTACGCGTGATAGCCAGCAGCATGCCTATTTCTATGGCTGTTCCCAGCAGCGATGAACCGCCGTAAGATATAAACGGCAGCGTCATTCCTTTTGTCGGAATAATATGCAGCGATGACGCCATATTTACAAACGCCTGCAACCCTAAAGACGCAGCCAATCCAACCTCTGCATACATAACAAATAAATTACTTTCTTTCATAGACTGTTTCAGCGTTCTAATCACAATAACCGAAAACAAAGCTATAATAATCAAACACAGCCATACGCCATATTCTTCTCCGGCGACGGCAAAAACAAAATCGGTATGCGCATCCGGAATAGTCAATTTCACAGTTCCTTCGCCAGGACCTTTTCCAACCAGATTGCCATTCTGAAATGCTTGCATGGCTTTGTTTATTTGAAAACTTGTTTCATCCGTGCCATACAAAAACTGGTCTACACGCGCTCTAAAATGCGGATAGACAAAATAAAGAATAAACAAGGCGCAAACACCGCCTACACCGGCAACACCCACCAACATCCACGGCAATCCGGCCAAAAACAGCTGCAACACAAAAACAGAGCTTATAAGCAGGGTCATTCCGATATCCGGCTGCAAAAGCAACAAAGCCACAACCATGAAATATGATAGAAACGCCCAATGCCACCCTTTAAAATAATCCAGCTTTTTACTGCGTTCCAACAACCACGCCGTCCAAACAATAAATATCGGTTTCATAAGCTCCGAAGGCTGTAAAGAAAAACCCAATAAATAAATCCACCGCCGTGCGCCTTTAATTTCCGCGCCAAAAAACAATGTTACCAAAAGCAAACCCCAAAGCATAACAAACCCGAATATTGAAATCCGCCGGATAGTTTGCAGACTAAACAATGACATACCCAAAATAATTCCACTACCCAAAATCACAAACTGAATTTGTTTGCGAACTAAAGCAAAATCATCCAATTTTAATTTTCTGGCAATGGCCGGACTTGCCGTAATATCAAGAATCACCCCTATAAGCAGCAAGGCAAAAGCCACAAACAAAGTAACTTTGTCAACGGTCCATAACCACTTTACAACAGCATTATGACTTTGACGCGAAAAATTCACCATTTCCTCTCACCTTATAAAAAAGCCAAAGAGCCGACAAGAGCCAACACCACAGCCATTCCCCAAAAACTGAGGACAACTTTTTTTTCTGACCATCCCAACTGTTCAAAATGATGATGCAACGGAGCCATTCTGAAAAAGCGTTTACCGGTCTTTTTAAAATATATTACCTGAATCATAACTGACACAGTTTCCATAACAAAAACACCGCCGACCACGGCAAGGAGAATTTCATGTTTTGTCATAACTGCCACAGCTCCCAATATAGCTCCCAACGCCAAAGACCCCGTATCACCCATAAACACTTTGGCTTTAGGTTTATTAAAATATAAAAAGCCGAGACAAGCGCCTATTAAAGCGGCGCAAACGACTGCTATTTCTCCGCTGCGCGGAATAAAAAACATATTATAATCGACAGCATCGGACAAACCGCAGCAATAGGCAACAGCCAAAAACACAGTTAACGCAACAATCATCAAACCTGAAGCCAGACCATCTAATCCATCGCTCAAATTTACGGCATTTGACGTACCGGAAATAACCACTACCGCAAATGGAATATACAACCAGGACAAATTCAGACAAAATTCCTTAAAATACGGGAAAAACAGCATTGTGTTCAAACCTCTCGGTGTTGCCGAAGTAATAATGCTAGCAGCCACCAAAGCAGTCAAAAATTGCAAAAACAATTTCATTCCGGCAGTCATGGCGTTTGAATTTTGACGTTTTACTTTCCAATAATCATCTACAAATCCTGTAAGACCATAAACAATCAAAATCAGTAAGCTCACCCAAACAAAATGATAAGTAATATTTGCAAACAGCAAAATTGCGATTATTGCTGCGCCCAAAATCAGCACCCCCCCCATTGTCGGTGTGCCTTTTTTTGTTTTCAGATGAGATTGAGGTCCGTCAGAACGAATTGGCTGACCTGTTTTTTGATGCTTGTGCAAAATATTTATCACCGGTGTTCCGCATAACAGCACCAAAACTAAAGATAAGCCAAAAGCCAATCCGGCTCGCAACAAAATAGACCAATCCGTATAAATGAGTGACAACATTCCTATTCTCCCGATTTTTTTTGAAACTGTATCGCAAATATATAAAATAAGTCTTAAAAAGAAGATAATTTCTATTTAAATTTACCATAATTTTACTATACTGTCGCTAAAGTCGGCTTAAAGAGAGGAGATTAGGCATGAATAAGTTATTTTTATTATCGTTTATTTTGGCTTGCGGAACATCTTTTACTGCGGCTGCAGCTGATGATTTTGCTGAATTTGACGGAGGAGATTTATTTACCGACAGTTCGGAGACGCAAAACGATACATCTAAAAATCAACAAAAAGTCAAAACCCTTTCCAGTTTTATCTCAAGCCGGATTCCGGCATCTTCGGCCAAAAACATAGAAAATGCCGAAAAAGTTTTTTGCTATACGGTTGACTATGCTGCCGCCGATTACAATGGCTACACAATAGACGACTTGGCTATTACAGGCTCTTGCGGCGAACTTTCCCAAGAGGGGAAAAGCCTTATAAGAGACATGATGTTAAATAATAATTTAGTTTTTTCCACCGCCAAAGACGCCTGCAACATAAGTCCGAGAATTATGCTGCGTTATGTTTACGGCATCGACCATACTGATATTTTAATCTCGGCGCCATGTCACTCTCTCACCTTCTTTCATGGACGAGACATTTCTACTTTGAACGCCGCTCCCGGAAAAAATATTATAGAACAAATTGTAACAACTTATTCTTCTCTGCGTGAAAATTTTTTATCTCCGGCGCTTTTGGGACAAATGGTAGGCAACGGACAAGTATTGACACAAGACCAAAAAGAAATTATCCGCAAAATAAACACCGGCGATTCGCCTAAAAAATGGAATAGCAACACTTCTAATGCTGAAAACAATCAAACGCAAACCGCTCAACCGGCGCGAAAAGGCTGGAATAAACTGAAATAAACCGCTTAAATAAAAAAAGCTGTTGATTATTCTTTCGTTTTATTGCTATATGTAAGACAATTTTATATGTATATAAAAAATTAAAAAGTTTTGAAAAGAGTTTGAAAAGTGAACAAAGGTTCTAAACTGAAAAATGCAATTTTGTATGCCGCGTCCCTTTATGAGGGCGCCGAGGCTTGCAAAAAACTGAAGGAAACCCGCAGAGATGTAGAAGTTTTGCAGGATATTTTAGCTGAAAGCGACAAAGATTTTGTTTTGCTTAACAATCCGATTTGGCCGTTAAATGCAAAAACAGAAATAGCCGCCTCCATCTCTGACAAACTGAAATTGAGTAAACCTACAGCAAATTTGTTGAAAATTCTAATTGAAAACCATCGAGTTAATGACTTGGGTTTGATTTTGAACCAGTTCAAAGAATATTATAATAAAAAGCAAAACATTGCTGATGTGACGGTGGAAACGGTTACCGAGCTTTCTGCCGCGCAGGATGAAAAATTAAAACAAAAGCTGTCTGTTCTTTTTAACAAAGATGTGGTCGTAAATTATCATCTTAATCCGCAGATTTTAGGCGGTCTGATTATAAAATGCGGCACGGTGCTGATTGACAGCTCAGTCAAACACCGTTTAGACAGTTTAGAACAGCTGATGAAAGGGACAAAATAGATGTCTGTACAGGCAAGCGAAATATCTTCAATATTAAAAGAAAAAATCGCCGACTTTGACTTATCTACCGATATGTCTGAAGTAGGACGTGTTCTTTCGGTGGGTGACGGTATTGCTCACGTCTATGGATTGGATAAAGTTCAGCTCAATGAAATGGTTGAATTTTCCAATGGTGTAAAGGGCATGGCTCTCAACTTGGAAGAAGACAGCGTCAGCGTGGTGCTGTTTGGTTCAGATGAAGGAATCAAAGAAGGTGACACTGTAAAAAGAACCGATAAAATCGTGAGTGTTCCGGTAGGAAAAGCCCTGCTCGGTCGTGTTGTAGACGCTTTGGGTAATCCTATTGACGGCATGGGCAGCATAAAAGCCGAACAATACAGCAATGCCGAAGTCAAAGCGCCGGGAATTATTCCGAGAAAAAGTGTGCATGAACCTGTGCAAACCGGATTAAAAGCGATTGATTCCCTGATTCCAATCGGCCGCGGACAACGTGAATTGATTATTGGCGACCGTCAAACCGGTAAAACATCAATTATAGTTGATACTATTATCAATCAAAAACGCACCAACGACTTGGCTAAAAATGACAGCGAAAAACTGTTTTGCATTTATGTCGCTGTCGGTCAAAAACGCTCATCCGTCGCTCAAGTGGTTAAAACTTTGCGCGATTACGGCGCTATGGACTACACCATTGTTGTTGCAGCCACGGCTTCCGAAGCGGCTCCGTTGCAATTTATTGCGCCTTATGCCGGAACGGCTATGGGTGAATATTTCCGTGACAACGGAATGCACGCTGTCATCTTTTATGATGATTTATCCAAACAAGCCACGGCCTACAGACAAATGTCTTTGTTGATTAGACGTCCGCCTGGACGCGAAGCTTATCCTGGTGATGTTTTCTATCTGCACTCTCGTCTGCTTGAACGAGCTGCAAAAATGAATGAAAAATATGGTTCTGGCTCATTGACGGCTATGCCGGTTATCGAAACGCAAGCAGGCGATGTGTCTGCGTATATTCCGACAAACGTAATTTCTATTACCGATGGTCAAATCTTTTTGGAAACAAGCCTGTTCTATCAGGGTATCCGTCCGGCGGTTAATGTCGGCATTTCAGTATCCCGTGTTGGTTCGGCTGCGCAAATTAAAGCCATGAAACAAGTTGCTGGTACAATGAAACTTGATTTGGCTCAATATCGAGAAATGGCGGCATTTGCACAATTCTCAGCAGATTTGGATAAATCAACACGCCGTTTGCTGGACAAAGGCTCAAAACTCACCGAATTGCTAAAACAGCCGGTTCACGAACCAATGGCTACTGAAGAAGAAGTTGCTTCTATTTTTTCTGGTGTCAGAGGATATTTGAGCAAAATAGAAGTTTCTGATATTAAGGCTTTTGAACAAGAAAGTCTAAAGGAACTGCGAACCAGCCATCCGGAATATTTGGCAGAGATTAGAGAAAAGAAAATCATTTCTCCGGAACTCGAAACCAAATTAGGTGAATTTTATGAACAATTTGCTACTGATTTTTTAGCAAAACAGGAAAAGGCGGCATAAATGGCAGGCTTAAAAGAATTACGGACACGTATTGAAGCCATCAAATCCACTCAGAAAATTACTTCTGCAATGAAGATGGTGGCGGCATCACGCTTGCGCCGGGTTCAAATTCTGGTTGACAAGAATCAGGATTACGCCGAAAATTTACGGCGTTCTGCTTTGCGTGTTTTAACAGAGATAGAAACAGACGAAAAAGAAAAAGGAATAAAATATCCTCGTCCGGCTCTGTTGCAACAAAATACAAATGAGCAAAAATATGAACTTTATGTTTTTTCTTCCGACAGAGGATTGTGCGGAGCCTATAACAGCAACGTGGCTAAAAAAGCCATTGAACGCATAAAAGAACTCCGTCGGCAGAAAAAAGATATTAAAGTTGTGTGTATCGGTAAAAAAGCGCATGATATTTTAAAACGCACTTTCAAAGATTTGGATATGTCACTCTCAAATAATTTGAGTAAAGATGCCTCTTATCCCGAAGCTGCGTCACGTTTGTCGCAATATATATTGAAGCGTTTTCAAAACCACGATTTTGATGTTTGCGAGTTAATCCATGCTCATTTTGAATCGGCTATCAGCCGTACTTTTGAGGCAGAGCAAATTTGCCCGCTGCAACTAAAGCATAATAATGAAGCTATCGAAAATATAAATCGTTCAGGTGCTGCTTTTTATGATTATATGCCTGATAAATCGACAATTTTGGAACAAATTGTGCCGATTATTTTTGAAGACACAGTTTTTCAGGCATTGGTTAATTCAGCAGCATCAGAACACGGAGCGCGCATGACCTCTATGGATAATGCCACCCGCAACGCAAAACAAATGATTAGCGACTTGACTTTAAAATATAACAGCCTGCGCCAATCGGCAATCACTACAGAGCTGATTGAAATTATAGCCGGCGCAGATGCCGTTTAAAACAAGGAGATATGAATGACTAAAGAAGAAAAAACCGTAAGTAAAAATATAGTCCGCAAAAACGGACAAATCCATCAGGTTTTAGGAGCGGTTGTAGATGTAAAATTTGAAAGTGAAGCCGATTTGCCGGATATTTATACGGCGTTGGAATGCGATAATCACGGCAAACGTTTGGTTTTAGAGGTTGAACAACATCTGGGCGAATGTGTTGTAAGATGTATTGCATTAGACACCACCGATGGTTTGGTTCGCGGCTTGAAAGTCATCAATACCGGTGAGCCGATTAAAGTTCCGGTTGGTCCTGAATTGCTGGGACGTATTATCAACGTAATCGGCGAGCCTGTAGATGAACGCGGTCCGGTTACCAGCAAAATGTATAAACCTATTCACAGAGAAGCTCCGTCTTTTACCGACCAATCCACCAAAGAAGAAATTTTGGTAACAGGCATAAAAGTTATTGACTTGCTCGAACCTTACAGCAAAGGCGGAAAGATTGGTCTGTTTGGCGGCGCCGGCGTGGGTAAAACCGTGCTGATTATGGAATTGATTAACAATATTGCTAAAGGTCACGGCGGCTATTCCGTATTTACCGGCGTTGGCGAGCGCACTCGCGAAGGCAATGACTTGTATAATGAAATGACGGAATCCGGAGTTATCGACCTTAAAGGCGACAAATCTAAAACCGTGTTGGTTTACGGTCAGATGAACGAACCGCCAGGAGCGCGCGCCCGTGTTGCTTTGACAGGTTTGACACAAGCCGAATATTTCCGTGACCAAGAACACCAAGATGTGTTGTTGTTTATTGACAATATTTTCCGCTTTACTCAAGCAGGTTCAGAGGTTTCGGCATTGTTGGGACGTATTCCTTCCGCCGTTGGCTATCAACCTACTTTGGGTACGGACATGGGTGCCATGCAGGAGCGTATTACCTCAACTAAAGACGGTTCTATTACTTCTGTGCAAGCTGTTTATGTGCCGGCCGATGACTTGACCGACCCTGCTCCGGCAACAACTTTTGCGCACTTGGATGCCACAACCGTGCTGTCACGTAAAATTTCTGAACAAGCTATTTTCCCAGCCGTTGACCCGCTCGACTCGACCAGCCGCGCTTTAAGTCCGGATATTGTGGGCGAAGAACATTATGCTGTAGCTCGCCGTGTTCAGGAAATTTTGCAAAAATATAACTCTCTGCAAGACATTATCGCCATTTTGGGTATGGATGAACTTTCGGAAGAAGACAGAATCGTGGTTTCACGAGCTCGTAAAATTCAACGTTTCTTGTCGCAGCCGTTCCATGTGGCCGAGGTGTTTACCGGTTTGAAAGGCGTGTTTGTAGAAATGGAAGACACTATTAAAGGCTTTAAGGGTATTTTGGACGGCGAATACGACGACCTGCCTGAAGCGGCCTTTTATATGGTTGGCACAATTGAAGACGCCGTGGCTAAAGCAGAAAAAATGAAAGAGTCTAACTAATGGCTGACATAAGCTTAAAAATATTCACGCCGGAAAAAACCGCGCTCAATAAAAAAGTTTATCGTGTAGTTCTGCCTTATGGCAAAACTAATCTGACTTTAATTGATGAGCGCGCTCCGACTTCGTTGCTTTTGAACAAAGGCATAATGCAAATTTTAGATACCGACAACAAAGTTACCACTACATATTTTATTGACGGCGGAGTTGTAGACGTAGCTGAAAATATTTGCAAAATTTCCACATTGCACCTGATTGCGGAATCTGCAATTACGGCTGAAAAAGCTGCAGTGCTGAAAGAAAACGAGCCTCAGAATGCTGAATATTATCAGATGATTATGGACTACTTCAAAACCAAATAAAATAAGCGGAAAATCTCGCTTTTCACTAGCACCTTTTAAGTTAACAACTTAAAAGGTGCTGATTTTTTAAGACGAATCGATAACAACAAAAAAGAATCGTCTTTTTTTTATTGTTATCAACTTCATAAATTTAAAAATATCAGCAAAATCATAATATTATAAAAATAGTCAAATATCCGCCGTATAATAA